>Ga0364919_10011_pt1 | contig 130687 bp, 123 predicted proteins | sample SorcelJu500001C7_2_FD_206953 | JGI IMG/M metagenome (GOLD analysis project Ga0364919, IMG submission 206953) | Enriched cells from Trout Bog Lake Hypolimnion, Wisconsin, USA - BchlTB.June20.5000.01.C7 | ecosystem: Environmental > Aquatic > Freshwater > Lake > Hypolimnion/Profundal zone | place... | reverse complement strand
GCTGACCATTTTCCAGTATTGGCGGGATATTTTGAGTGGTAATTTTATAATTGAACCCAAAAATGGCCACGTTAAACAGTCATATGGCCACAAGCCAAATGAAACTGCCGAATAGCTATAACACGAATGAAAAGTTTTAGTCTATTAGTAAGACTGACGCTGTTGCGGTCTCTTACCACCACCACCGCCACCACCAGCTTCGCGAGCATGTGATGGATTAACAACAATTTGTCGTCCACCAAGCGTTTGGCCGTTGAAGTCACGAATGGCTGCTTCAGCCTCTTCCGCAGTTTCCATTTCTACAAAACCGAAGCCGCGCTTTCTACCCGTTTCACGATCTACAGGCAAGGCAACCGAAACAACTTTCCCCGAACGGGAAAAGGCTTCTTCTAGCTCCTGCTCAGTAGTTTTAAAGGACAAGTTTCCAACAAAAAGTTTAGTGTTCATAATTTGATCTGTCTTCCTAACGGACAAGTAACAACAAAAGAAAGTCTGGATTACCAGACTTTCTTTTGTTAAGTATGACATCAATTGGCAGAATTGTCTTATTTGGGCTTTAAATCTGTTAGATTTAATCGTTGTATAAGACAGGTTTAATATTCCTACGCCCTTTTCTAAGAGGTCGAAATAATAAATCCCAGCTCTTTACTGGCTAGATTGGGTGGTTGTTGATGTGCTTGTGCTTTCCGCGGAAGAGGTTGGGGTGGTCTTTTTGTGATGGGTTACTTTAGAGAAAGTTTTTTCGGTACCTGAACCTACTTTCTCAGCTCCTTCTTTGGTCACTTTCATAGTGTCTTTGGCCCCTGTATCAATACCTTTGCCGACTTTTTTGACACCTTTGCCGAAATCTTTAAATACAGCTTCAGTGCCATTTTTAAGTTTGCCACCGACACCAGGCTTTGTAGTGGTAGTAGTGGGCGCTTCTGTAGAAGTGGAATCTGCAGATCTTACTTCAACAGTCGACACAGATAGAGCCAATAACGATGCTGCAAAGAATACAATACTAGATTTTTTCATAACTTTTCTTCTTTTAAACCTCAATGTGTGTTTCGAACTTGACTATGCTGATTAGCATTTTATGCGAGTACAAGATTACCATCTTAACCAGCTAAACAGCATTTGCTGTCAGTGGTCAAGAACAAAAAAGGACGTTTTTGGTTTAGATAAATGAGCTTGTTAAGATTGATTTATTGCTAAACTGTCTGCTTAGTTTGAGATTGAAATTATGCTTGGCAGCCTGAGCTTGATTGAGATTAGTGAGACTGTGCGCACATCTCTTTTTTATAGGAAACACAAAGTAAAAGTAATGATAAAAGTAGCCACTAAGCAAAAGCGGTCCGCCTCCTCTAAAGTCAGCGCAAAAAAAGCTAGCGTAAAAATCCTAAAAGCGAAAAAAACTAAAGAAAAACCCAAAGTAAAACCCAAAGAAAAACCTAAAGTAAAGCCTAAAGCAAAAATACAGGTAAAAACAAAAATTGCTAGTACTAAAATTAGCACTAAGAGTAATACCAAAGCAAAAAACAGCCAAAGTACAGCAACAAAAAAAGGCTTTACTAAAGTTACTCAGCGAGAGAATGTAACCGAGTACCGCTTAAAGAACAATCTAAAAGTTTTACTGCTACCCAATGACAGTGCACCAGTCGTAACAGTACTGGTTTTATTTAAAGTTGGCAGTCGTAATGAAGCGGTCGGATTTACCGGCGCTACTCATTTTCTTGAGCATATGCTTTTTAAAGGAACGAATAAACATAATGCCGAAAAAGGTAACGGTATAGACGAACTTCTTACACAAGTGGGTGCATACTGGAATGCCACCACTTGGTTTGATCGTACAAGCTATTTTGAAGTGGTGCCATCTGAATATTTAGAACTTTGTTTAAGTCTTGAAGCAGATAGAATGCGTAATTTGCGTTTGCGGCAAGAAGATCGTGATTCAGAAATGTCTGTTGTGCGCAATGAATTAGAGCGCGGCGAGAACTATCCCGACGAAGCGTTAGAAAAAGAGCTCTATGCCATTTCATTCCGTGAACACCCCTATCATCATCCAACTATTGGCTGGCGTTGTGATGTTGAGGGCGTACCAATGGAGCGATTGAAAGAGTTTTATGACACTTTCTATTGGCCAGATAATGCCACTTTGATTGTTGTGGGAGATTTTAAAACTCAACCTACACTAGAGATGGTAGATAAATATTTTGGCGCTATTAAGTCTGCGCCTAAACCAATACCACCGGTTTATACAATTGAACCGCCTCAGGAAGGTGAGCGTCGCTTTGAAATTAAGCGTGCAGGCGATTTGCCCCGCATTTGGGCTGGATATCATATACCAGAAGCTACCCATGTCGATACATATGCTCTTTCAGCCATAAGACACATTTTAGGGGGCACATATGAGCGTTCAAGTAGACTTTATGCCAGTTTAATAGATTCCGGCATTGCTTGCGATAGTTTTGCTCGTCATTATGATTTGCGTGATCCTGGTCTCTTTATTGTGGGAGCGATGATGAATCAGGGTGTGCCTATCAGCAAGGCAGAAGATATATTGCACGCTGAATTACAGAAACTCACCCAAGAACCGGTTACTGATGATGAATTAAAACGAGCAAAAATTGCTAACGCAAAGGGAACAATTTTAGCTAAGGCTGAACCAAATAGTTTTGCTTTTATGCTCGCTGAGGCAGAATCGCGCGCTGATTGGCACTGGCTTATGGATTACGATGATCGTTTTGAAAGTGTGACACAAAAAGATATTCTGGCTGTTGCTAAACGTTATTTCAAAAAAGAAAATCGTACTGTGGGACATTTTATTCCTCGTCAGCAAGAATTGGAAACTGATGAAAAAGACGGTAAGAAAGATAACGATATTCTTGCAGCGGAAAAAGCAAAACAAGCAAGTGCAAAGAAAGTACCCAGCGCAAAAGAAATAAAAGCATCCAAGCTAGAATACAGTGTACCGAAAGTAAAAGTGGACAGACCGAAATCGCCCACAACACAATTTGCTTCACGTGTAGAAAAGAAAGTGCTAGACAATGGACTAACGCTCCTTTTGATGCGTAATCCTGGTACTAAATCACTTGGTATTACAGGCAATATACGAGCAGGTAAATATTTTTCGTATCAAAACAATAGCAATATAGCTGATGTTATGGTTGATTTATTGCCCAAAGGCTCAGTCAACTACAATAAAACGGCTATTGCCCAAGCTTTAGAAAACATGGGTATTCCCGGAGCATTAGATTTTTCTGTTGATAATTTCCGTGTTTCTTTCGGTACTCATTTGGTAGCAAGTGATTTGGGTGAATATTGTAAATTGCTCAATGATGTTCTACGTAATCCTAAATTTGCTGATGATGAGTTAGCTAAGACTAAAGTCGAATGGGAAGCACGTTTTCAGGAAGCTATGAATAATACTCGAATGCTCGCCTGGAATACTTTCCGTAATCAGATCTATGATTCGCGTCATCCTTATTACGAAAGACTATTCGGGGAAGAATTAGCCCAATTGCCTCTCGTTTCTCAAGCGAATATTTTCGACCTCCATAGAAAAACCTTTTCACCTTCTAATATGATCATTTCGTTAGTTGGAGATATTGAGCTAAACGAAGCAGCCAAAATAGTTGAACATTCCTTTGGTGATTGGGCGGCAGCTCCTTCATCACGGATTCATATTCCAGAGATTAGCCTGCCGAAGGTTCCAAAACGTATGGAAATAAAAATAGCCGACAAGCAAAGTGTAGATATAGTTATTGGACACCCTTGCAGTTTACAGCGCACAAGTCCTGATTTTTACTCTGCTAGATTGGTCAATGCGGCCCTAGGACAAGACACTATTACTTCTCGCTTAGGACAAATAGTGAGAGAAAAAGCCGGTCTTACTTATGGTATTTATTCTTCTTTTTCTGATACTGCTTATCCAGGCGCACCCTGGTCGGTAACACTTTCTGTTAATCCTAATAATATTGATAGAGCTATGACCCTAGTTTCTCAAGTGTTAACTGATTACTTAGAGCGTGGCATTAGCAAAGATGAATTGAATAAAGAAATAGGTAGGGCTGTTGGTTCATTTAAAGTGGGTCTTGCTTCTTCCCTGGGTATAGCAAGAGCGCTCACTGAATTTGAATTTATAGGTTTGGGGGTTAAAGCCCTTGATGAAATCACCAGCAATTTTCTTGCGGTAACAAAAGATTCAGCCAACGCTGCTGCTGCAAAATATATGCATCCAGAAAAAGCGTTAACAGTTATTGCCGGCACATTTTAGCGCTTTTTGTTTTTACCGCACCATAATTATTGCCACCCGATTGCTCAACCAGGCTGAGAGCCTGGAAGGCTAAATGTAAAAGTTGTTCGTCATTTTCGGCTGGCTCAAAAAGTGCTGCTAGTCCGATGCTGAAAGTAATCTTCCAGGATTCTTCCATTTTAGAGAATCTCTCAGTGCACGTAAGGCGGCACAGTCTCTCTGCCAGACAAAGCGCACCAACTAAGGGGGTTTCTGGGCACACAAGAAGAAAGTGATCGCGATTATATCGGCCAGGTAAATCTACATCTCTAATAGTGTCCATCACTAGTTGTGCTGCTGCTTTAAGAACAGAGTCAGCAGCAATTGGGCCGCCTTGATTTTCTGTGTAGGTCAAAAAGTCTAATCCAATAACTAAAATGGACGTTTCTTTTTTATAGCGTTGAGAGCGTTTCACCTCGTCTTTTAACATACGAGTAATGGTGTCGTGATTGTAGAGTTCGGTTAAGGAATCAAGCAAAGCTAACTTTTCTAGTTGTCTGGGATCCCCTTGTTCGAAAGTCGAACCGACATTTTTAAGATATAAACCTTGCTTCATTTCTCTAATCCCAGCTTGAATAGATGATTCTGTTGCGCGACGAATCTCTCCGGTGTTACGCAGTTGACTAAGTTTTTGTCTAAATAGCGATTCGCGAGCAAAAAGTGCGTCTTCACTATAATTAGGGGAATTAGTCATGTTCTTACCTCGCGACATTTGTAGATTCTCTCTACGGTAATCACAATCAGTGACAAAGTTGTGGCAAGGTCGTATGAGATTGATTAAAAGAATGGATTTAATAGATTAGTAATATTAATTTGTCATTTTGAACGTAAACAAAAAGTTTTCTATAAACCGGATTTGATACCACATTGTTATTTAGCTAAGTAATTGATAAACTATAATCAAAGTAAATTTTAAGGACAGTATTGAATTTTTTGAGTATTGTTTTCACAACCCTCCTTACTGTTCAAAGCTAAGGCTTTTGTGGGTTTGTGCTAGAAAATGCTGTTGTATGTATAAAAGATCTGCGGATATATTGACTTCTCTTCTCTTGTTTGTCTTGGCAACAACGATTTTTCCGTTGCCTTCGCTTGGTAATACTTCAAAAGATATATCTCCTATATCTAATAACGAAGAGAATGTTCGGGACAGGCTCGAACGAGGTGAAGTTGTAGTTAGTTTAAAAGATGTTGGCAGTACCAAATATGTTGAAGGACGGGTGCTCATTAACGCATCACCTGACAAGGTATGGCCAATTATGGTTAATCCTTTTGAATTCCAGGGAAAAATTTCACCCAGAATGAAAGCCGTCGAGGTCATGTCTGATCAGGCTAATCGTTCTGTTTTAAAAGTCACCCTCGATGTTCTATTGATACCGCACTTTACTTATGTGGTTGAATCATTGTATGAAAATGGTGAAAGCATTGCCTTTCACCGCGTTGGTGGCATGCTGAAAGATTTTCGTGGTTCCTGGGTTATGAGTCCAGTTGACAATGGTAATAAAACTGAACTTGTATATTGTATGTATATAGATCCTGGCTTTCCCGTTCCGCAATGGATTATTAGAGAAGGCGTAAAAAATGAATTACCAAAAACACTTATTTCTTTGCGGCAAAGAGTCTCAGCAGTTAATGAGCACCCTTCCTCTAAAGAGCACCGCACGATTTTAGCAGCTCTTTTAAAACTTCCGCATCATCACTCTGTTAATCCTGGCGATAGTCCAGTCGAACCAAACCATGTCGAGCCAGCCCATTCAGTTAATGCTGCCAAAATTAGTTTAGCTGGTCATGATAATGAAGTTGTTAAGACAACGTCCATATCACAAGCTTTTTAGAGCTCGTTGATAGCGATCAGCATGCAATTTTTCTACTTTAGCCAAACTATTGAAACGCTTTGCTGCTTGAGCAAAAATAGAAGCATGTTCTTTCGATTCTTTTCCTTGTTCAACAAATTCATTAGCAGCTGCTAAATTGCCTTCTTGTTTGGCTGTTTGCTCAAATTCTGGATACATCTGGTTAGTTTCATATAATTCACCTTCAATTGCTATTTCAAGCAGTTTTGCCACAGTTAATTCGTTGGGTGGATATATTAATTCCAGATGTGAAAAAGCATGAGCAGTTTCTTGATTAGCAGTGTCTTCAAATAATTTGGCTATTTCTAAATTGCCTAACTTTTTAGCTTGCTTGGCAAAATACAAATATTTTCTATTAGCCATTGATTCACCAGCAAAAGCAGCTTGCAAATTTTTTTCTGTTTGTGTTTTGTTTATTTTATTCATTTGTCCGTCCTTATTCGATTTATGCATTCTCAGCCCAATACAAAAGCCCTAGCCCCTCGCCTTGCGACTGAAGAATCTATTGCAATTAATGATTTAGTCTTATACTAAACTTAGAATAACTCTAAACATGGTCTTTGTCAATCCTAGCTTTGTCAGAAATAGTACATTAATAGGAGCAAATGACCTGAAAGGAGTTTTGAATGAAGCAAAATGAGTTTAAACAAGCTGTCGAAGAAGGGAAATTTATTTGTCCTACTTGTGGCAAAACAATCAAGCAATTTGAAAAGTTTGTAGAAACAACTGCTTCTGTCTGGGACGGGGCTGGAGATTCTAATTTAGAAACCGGAGCTGCCAAAGTTACTTTGATATGCGGCAATGATAAATGCTCCTGGCGCGAAAGAACAGAATATTGGTCTGAGTACATGCAATAGAACCTTTTTTATACGCAACGAGTAATTATGAAAGCAGCAAGAATCAAAACTTTTAGTGATCAACCGATTCTAGAATTGGATGAAATACCAAAATTAAGTCCAGAGTCTTTTGATGTAAAAGTGCAAGTTAAAGCAGCTGGTGTTAATCAAGCTGACCTTTTACAGGCTAGAGGAAAATACCCACCTCCTAATGGCTATCCGCAAGATATTCCTGGTCTTGAATTTGCTGGGGTAATAGTTGAACTTGGTTCAGCTCAAAATAAATTTAAAATCGGCGATCGGGTATTTGGTTTAATTGCCGGTGGAGGCTATTCTGAAGAAATAGTCATTCATCATCAATGTATTACTAAAATTCCAAACAACCTGAGTTTTATTGAAGCCGCAGCCATACCAGAAGTGTTCATTACAGCTTATGATGCGCTAGTTACACAAATGAAATTAGCCATGGGCGAATCGTTACTTATTAGCGCTATAGGTAGCGGCGTAGGTTTAGCAGCTTTGCAAATTGCTAAAAATATGGGCGTTACTGTAATTGGAACATCTCGTTTGAAAGAGAAATTAAAAAAAGCGCAAACATTGGGTTTGGATCATTCTCTTTGTGTAGAAGATGGAAAATTTTCTTCTGTGGTAAAAGAAATTATTCCTGGTGGTGTTGATGTTGTGCTCGAATTAGTAGGCGGTGATTATTTACTGGAAGATATTGAATGTGCAGCTCTAAAAGGACGCATAATTGTGGTTGGGCTTTTGGCTGGACGAATGACAAACATAGACTTGGGTAAAATCCTACAGAAACGTTTGCTTTTGCAAGGCACTATGTTGCGAGCAAGACCATTGGCGGAGAAAATATTGGCTAATGAGATTCTCGAAAAAAATATAGTTCCGCTTATAGAAGCAGGCAAATTACAGCCAATGATTGATGAAATCTTTCCTTTAAAAGAAGCTACGCAGGCTCTTAAATATTTAGCCAGTAGTAAAAACTTTGGCAAAATTGTACTGGCGTGTGATTAATCTATATAATTAGTTTATGACAGTCAATATTGTATTAAGTGAAGATGGTTCTATTACTTGTAGAGAAGCCCAATGTGGCGAACTTTATCATAATCGTGCCGGAGCCTACACTGAGGCGCTCTACAATTACGTTAAGCCTTGTGATATTGCAGCAAGGATAAGGAAACAGAACAAGGTTGTCGTCTTAGATAGCTGTTTTGGACTTGGCTATAATTCTTTTGTTTTTATAGACTATTTACTGCAAGATCAAAAACATTATGCTTTAGGGCAGCCTCTTACTTGTCACATTATTGGTATTGATAAGGATAAAGAAATCATCAATTTATTGTCAGAAGTTTTGGCCCAAGAGCAATTTAAATTTCTCTGTACGAGGTTAAATATCAATGTCCCAATGACGAAACATATGATTAGCAGTTTGCATCACACTGGTAGTTATAATTTCAATTTGCAAAATAAATTACCACTTTCAATCACGCTTGAAATGAGATTTGCCGACTTGCGTCAAACTATCGTTGAATTATTGTCTTTGCATCAAAAGGTCGACTATATTTTTCATGATGGCTTTAGTCCCCGCTCAATGCCCGAACTGTGGACAGTGGATCTTTTTAAACAATATACAAAGTTATTAAGCGACAGTGGCAGAATCATTACTTATAGCAGTGCCTATGCTGTGCGAGGGGCTTTAAGAGAGTGTGGACTAGCAGTAAGAAAAACACTTGCTATAGGGGGTAAATCTGGCGGCACAATAGGTTTTAAAGATAATCAATCAGAGATTGCAGACAATGAATCTATATTTTTTCTTTCCAAGCAAGAAAATGATCGCTTATCGACACGTTCAAGCATTCCATATCGAGATCCTGAACTCAACGATGCACGTGCCTGTATTGTTCGACGTAGAGATGAAGAAATCAGACAAAGCAAGTTACCGACTTATACTTCGGATCATAATAGTTGAATGGATAAATTTGTTCCAAATAACAGGGTGGTAAAAAGAAATGGACGATCCAGCATAAAATTTGATTAAATGAAAAATTTTCTAAAAAGAACATTGTTTGCAGTGCTTTTGCTGGTTACACCAATCTCGGTGGCTCTAGCTAAGCCTGATTTAAATTATGCTATCGGTCTTTATCAAGGAAAGGATTATAGTGGAGCATTAGAAAGTTTCATTGAGATTTTTAAAGCTGCACCCAGTAGCTCCGCGTGTTGCTATGCTGCAAATTGTTATTACGCTTTAGGTCATAAAGAAGAAGCTATAGACATTTACTGGTATTTAGTAAAAGCGTTTCCTTCTTCAAAAGAAGCCTATTCCTGTCGGGCTTTTCTTAAACAAATTGATGCAAATTATGCCAAAAATTCTTACAGCCGCAGTGTTGAAATGCCTAAAAAGCTTGCCTCATCCCGTGCAATCACTACTTCTAAAATAAATCCTGTTGAGCCTGGCTCAATTGATAAAATGATAAAAGTAATAAAAGCAGAAGGAAGCCGACCCGATGTACCTGCTGATTTAGTTAAACAGGCTAAGGCTGCGATTGCAGCTTATCCAATTTCATTCATTAATCTTATGAAGCATAATGGGACTACAGTTTATCTCACTCCGACAATGATTGATAAAGAACCAGGACTACAGAATACTCAACCGACAGGCTACGACTACGGAACTACTTACAAAAATTGTCCGGGGTGCTTTAATTACCCCGATATTATTGTATGCGCTTACGCTTTCAGGGGAACAGAAGCCGAGAGCTGGGAACCAACCGAGGATCCAATCGGTACATTGCGCCATGAACTTGGCCATGCGTTTGATAGCTATCTGGGTGGGGTAACTGCGAATCCCGAATTTAGACACGCATATTATTTAGACAGTGCAATAGTAGATGAAGATGCTAAAGAAAAAATTTCTTACTACTTACAAAAAGATACTCGCGGTCCCTCTGAAACCTTCGCAGAATTATTTTGCTACAAATATGGTGATTCTAGTCCACGTCAAGAACGGTCTAAATTAGTTCATTCTGCATTTCCGCGCTGTGAGGCAATATTGAATAAACTGATAGCGAACTTAAAGTAAACAGAACCAAGCTTTTGAATAATTTTGGCTATAGGGTCAATAAGAGTAATATTTATGTCCGCCGCACCGGTCGCCTCCATCTGCCATCAAGATTGCCTATGCAAAGTATTGGTGGGACAATTATGGCAAACAAGACTATCCTTTCTTGTTGCTGGCAGTTTTGCTAGTTTTGCTGGATTTGTTCGAATTGTCCTTACTAGAACTAGACTTCTTAGCTGTAGGTTGATGATGGGTTGTAGCTAGATGCAGTAGATGCGTAGATGGGGACGGCTGCGAAGTTTGTGAGGGAAGCGGAAACTCCTTACCAAGTCCGTTAGTCACGTTATTCTGAGCCTGTCCTAGGGCACCTACAAGCTGCTGATTAGTGGCAGGAGTCTGGGCCCGCACAAGCGATCCTCCGGTAGTTTTGCTGGACTTGTTCGAATTGTTAGACTTGTCCTTACTGGAACCAGACTTCTCAGTTTTGATTGTATTTTGAGCTTGAGTGATCTTTTGCTTATCAGTTGCAATTGAATTCTCGGACTTCTTCATGCTCGAATTATCTCTACTGGTAGAGTTTTGGTCCTTTTTGATACCCGACTTATCAGCCTTGATTGAGCTTAGGTCCTTGGTAATGCCGGATTTATCGGTGCTAATCGTGCTTTTATCTTCTGTCATATTTTGCTTATCGGCTTTGATATTACTTTGCTGGGGGTTTGATTTTTGTTGATCAACATTAACCTTGTTTTGGTGTTGGGCAATGTTTTGCTGGTCAACTTGAATTTTATTAGTAGATTGGTCTATGTGCTTTTGGTCGGACTTAGTTTTACTTATGTCTTTTTGAGCAGCCGTTTGATCAGATTTGATCTTGCTTTGATCCTTTTGAATCTTATTTTCTTCAGTACCAACTTGCTTGCGATCATTAACAATCTCTGTCTTGTCTGTTTTTATAGAATCTTTTCCTTGCTTAATGTCTTGTTGGTCATTTTTTAAAGCATTTTTATTTTCACTAGTACTCTGCCGATCGGTACTAATGCCATTTTTATTAGACTGAATCTTCTCTTGGTCAGCACTAGCTTTATTTTGGTGACCACTTATTTTTTGTTGTTCAATATTTATTTTATTTTGGTTATTACTAATTTTTTTCTGACTGGCTGTAGCTGAACTATTTAACTGCTTTAACTTGCCTTGATCAGCTTTAAGGGCACTGACATTAGTACTTATATCTTTTTTGTCTGCTGCCAGAGTATTATTATCCGACCTCAGATTTTTCTGATCCGAATTGAGTTCATTATTGCTCTGACGAATATCCTGCCGGTCTGCTTTGATTGTACTATTATCTTCTTTTACACTTTGCTGCTTGGAACCAATTTCTTGTTTTAATTCGCTTGCATTGTGCGGTTTATCTTTAAGCAAATTGCGGTCATTACTTATTTCTTGTTTACTCTGATTAACCATATTTTGATTTTGCTTGATATTTTGTTCGCTAGCATTTACGCTATTTCGATCAAGCTTAATATTTTGCTGGTTACTCTCTATGGCATTATGACTCCCCTCTACGTTTTGACGCTCAATGCTTAGACTATCTTGACGTCTTTCAGTATTCTGTTGTCTACTTTTAAGTGCGTCCTGATCTTGTTGAGAAGACCTTTCACTGCGATTGATATTATTTTCATTGCGCCCAATAGTGCGCTGGTCATTATTAATTGCCTGTCTATTACTATTTAAATTTTGCTCCTCGTTCCTCATTGCCTGCTGATTTTGATTTATATTGTTTTGAGACGTTTTAAGCTCTTGTCTGTCTAAACCCAAATTATTCCTGTCACTGCCAATAGTATCTTGATTTTGTCTGATATTTTGCTGTGCGTAACCTGTAGCATTTCGACTCTGCTCAATATTTTGCTGATTATTGCTGATCGCATTTTGATTTTGCTGAATATTCTGTTGTCTGCTGTTATAGGCATCCATATTTTGGTCAGCCTTATGCTGATAGCCACCTATCATTCTGTCATTTTGGTTAACATTTTGTTGGACAGAATTAATAGCTTGTCTATTTTGATACAAGTTTTGCTGATACGGACTCATTTGCTCTCTGTTTTGATTGACATTTTGTTGATAGTTATTAATAGCTTGCCGATTCTGATTTATGTTTTGTTGATAACCATAAATACCTTGCCGATTTTCGTTCATATTCTGTTGATAGCTATTAACCCCTTGTCGATTCTGATTTACGTTCTGTTGGTAACCATTAATACTTTGCTGATTTTGATAAATATTTTGTTGATAACCATTAACGCTTGGTCGGTTCTGATAAATGTTTTGTTGACCCCTATTCATATTGTTGGGGGCAGCATACATTGTTGATTGCGATTGCATACCAATTGGCTGCCGAGTATACATCTGTGGGCGTTGCGACATTTGGGGATACGCGCGGTTTCCTAAAAATGAAAAACCATTTCCCCCACCCATAACCATACCGCGGCCTGCAAAAGATGGCAGTTCAAGACTTAAAGTCATGGCCAATACACTTAAAATACTTATCTTCTTAATCATCATATAAATGCACAGCCTCCCGATAGCAAATTGTCAATTTATTCTGATACTTAACTCAGCTCAGACAATATTGCGCTTAGTAAAAATTGGTTGCTGTAAGACTAGAGGATAATTTTGAGGTTTTTGGGTGTAATTCGTGACTAATTTGTGAGATCAAATCAAAAAAGATTGAAATTAACTGACAGAGTAAATTTACATATTAGACAAATTTTCTTGCAACACTGAATAAATTGCCTCGAATTCAGGAACGTGTCCTGCTTTCATGCAATTCATGGCTTGCACATACTCAGCATGAGCAAGTTCTGGCTCGTTCTGAGCCGACCAGACATCTCCTTGTAAAAAATACGCTCTTGCGGTTGGGTGCAAGCGGAGTAGCTTGGTAATAGTGGTCGTGGCAGCTTGGTAATCCCCGCGGCTATATTCTTTTTCTGCTTCTACTTGTAGCTCTTGGGGCACATCGATGCAACTTGGAACTGATAGAAAATATCTCCAAATAAAATTCTTTATTGCTGTCTGCGGGTGATATTTACCTTGAACCGTTAAAGAGACACATTCAGCTAGTGCTTCATCGGAGCCCTCGACCACGTAAATGCTTGGCAAATTCAGTCTTTCTAGCAAAACTCTCTCAGGTTTAGACGGAAGATCGCCAACCTTGAACGGTGTAGGAAACTTTGTTCGATAGGTTCTTATCTGCGGAACAATTAAGTCATTCCATTGTCGTAATTCTGAATAACCGACACCGGAGTCTACTACATGAACAATCTCATGCAATAGCATGCCAAGGAAGAAAACCCGCGAAACTTTGAATGCGTCAAGGGTAATATTTATGTCTGATGCATCGGTCTCCATCCATGCGCCATCAAGATTGCCCATTACAATGAGCGGAATGGGGGCTCCATTCATAGCACGTTTCAATAGACCTGGTGCTGAGATAGCTATTGTGCGGATCGCCGCATCCACCATTAATTTCTGATGCTTAGTCCATCGAAAGCGTGGAATATCCTTGTCAATTCGAACATAATCGTGAAAGTCAGACTCATTAGGATTAACGAACCTAACATATTTCTCGCATGGGAGTTTAGACACCAGATGACTTGATTCAACTGTTACCTTCTTTGCAGAAGCATCCGTTGCATTGGGCATATATACGCTTACAAGAAAGACCAGAATTAAATTTAGCAATATAATTTGGTATCTCTCCGTGGGCAGCCATGGAGGGAGCAAGAACAGCCATTTCATCGACTGTCCCTCAGGTTATATAACACCGGCTTTAAGCAAGTCTTTTAAATCAACGACGCCAATTGGTGCATGATTATCATTGGTAATAAGCAAATCGGCAATAGTATATTGTTCCATAGTGCGCAACGCTTCAACAGCAAGACTGCTTGCTCTTATAGTTTTTGGACTATTGGTCATAATGTCTTTTGCTTTTTGACCGAATATATCTTTATTCCACTTCATTATTGCTCTGCGCAAATCACCATCAGTGATAACACCGATAAGCTCTTCTTGTTCATCACAAACAGCGGTAAAGCCAAGCTTTTTGTTTTCTATTTCTTTTAAAATGCTTTGATAGTCAGCACCAGCTTTAACTTTTGGAACTGCTTCACCACTGCGCATAATAGTATCAACGGTCAAAAGCTGCTTACCAAGGGATCCGCCAGGATGACTTCTGGCAAAATCTTTGACAGTAAACCCTTTGCGTTGCATTAATACTATAGCTAAAGCATCCCCGATAGCCAGTGCAGCAGTTGTAGAAGCTGTAGGCGCAATGTTGAATGGGCAGGCTTCTTCGGTGACGCTCACATTCAAAATAACATCAGCATACTTTGCCAAGGTTGAATTTAAATTGCCGGTTAAGGCAATCATTTTCAAGCCTAAACGCTTTAATGGATCGAGAGCAAGTTTTATTTCATTGGTTTCGCCAGAAGTAGAAATCGCCAGTACTAAGTCACGATTATCAATTACACCAAAATCGCCATGATGCAATTCCGCCGAATGTACAAAGAAAGCGGGCGTACCGGTAGAAGCAAAAGTTGCTGCTATTTTATTGCCTATATGTCCTGACTTACCAATACCAGTAACAATTACTTTGCCTTCACAATGTAACAGTAATTCAATAGCTGCCTCAAAATTGTAGTCCAGACGAGCCAAAACTTCATTTAGACCAGCAATTTCAGTCTTAAGTACTTGCTTAGCTAGTTCTATAATATTATGCTCCGCTTGATTAGCAGCGCTAGCAATTGCTGTTGAAGATTTGTTCACGTCGTTTATCCTAGCGTATTTAGCTTAAAATAAATAAGTTCGGACCAGAAACCTTATTTTAACCGGCAATGCCTGATAATTTTAAGCTGAATTTGTTAATGATCGAGTAAAAAGTAATGTCACCTATATATCAACCCGCCGATATTATCGCTAACGGGCGTTATGAAATTATAAGGCTGATTGGTGAAGGTGGAGCTGGCATAGTTTATCAGTGTGTCGAAAAACCGTCCCTAACGTCGGTGGCAATAAAAGTTCTAAGACATGAGCTCATTGAAGATAAAAAGCAAATAGAGATATTCAAACATGAAGCTAGACTAGCCGCTCAATTGCAGCATCAGAATATTGTTAGCGTCTATGCAATTAACACTGATGAATGGCGGGGTAAGCAAGTTCATTATTTGATTATGGAATATTTGTCTGGCGGAAATTTAACCGTAAAAATTAAATCGGGAGTAAATATAGAACAATCACTTGCCTGGATGAAACAATTGCTCAAAGCTATTGGCTATGCGCACGAACAAGGTATTGTGCATCAAGATATAAAAAGTGCCAATGTTTTTTTAACTAGCGACGGCGAGGTGAAAATTGGTGATTTTGGTTTAGCGAGATTGACAAATACTAGCTATACAGGCTCATTACATGAAAAAATCATTGACCATGAGGTTGAGGTACTGGGGCAAAAAATGGGCACCCCAGCTTACATGTCTCCGGAGCTATGTTTTGGTGAAATTCAAGACGAGCGTTCGGATATTTATTCACTAGGAGTACTATTTTTTGAAATGCTTACCGGGCAAGTTCCATTTGAGGCTCAAGGAATGATTGAATTGGCGAGGCAGCATATCAGTAAACCAGTGCCTTCTATGTCTCGCATTAATATGGCAATTCCTGAAATTCTGAATGATATGGTCAGACGTATGATGGCTAAAGAAAAAGACGCTAGATATCAATCTACTAAACAAGTCTTAAGCTTGTTAGAGTCCCTATGAACTAGTCGAAAAACCGACATTATCGACTTAGATGATCAGCCAGAATAAAGATGAAAGCAAGAATGCTAATTACGCCATTTGTGTTAAAAAAAGCAGTATTTAATTTGGAAAGGTCGTTAGCTTTAACCAATGTTTGCTCGTAAAACAACAAGGCAGTTACAATGCCTATACCAAGCCAATAGTAAAGTCCAAGCTGACTAAATATTCCCACTAAAACTAATGCCAGCACCGTAAGACCGTGCAATAATCGGGATATTTTTAAAGCTGATTCTATACCAATTGTGGCGGGTAAGCTGAATATATTTTCTCGGGTGTCAAATTCATAATCTTGACACCCGTATATTATGTCGAATCCAGTTACCCAAAAAGTGACCGCAGCTGACAAAAACCAGATGGTGGGACTTAAAATATTGCCCCCAGCGGCTATCCAGCCACCTAAGGTAGCGCCACCAAGGGCGATGCCCAACGCAAAGTGACATAATGCAGAAACTCGTTTACTATACGAATATAGACATAGCCAAACAACAGCAATTGGGGCCAGTCGAATACATAGAGGTGGTAGCTGGCTAGCAGCAATAATTAACAGAATCAAAGCAACGATGGCTAAGATTATAGCGTTGCTTTTTTTTATTCTGCCTTGCGGTATTGCCCTTAACTGAGTACGAGGATTGCGTAGATCAATTTCAGCATCGATTACCCTGTTTAAGCTCATTGCCGCTGTTCGAGCACCAGTAAAAGCTACTATTGTCCAGATCAGGGAATTTAGCTGAGGAATTCCCTGGCTGGCCAGAACAAATCCCGATAAAGCGAAAGGCAACGCAAATACGGTATGTTCTAATTTTATTAACTCTATCCAGTCAAAAAGTTTCGTGTTGAAAAGCTTTTTGTTGAATAGATTGATGTAATCAATATGCATTTAAATGGAATAAAAAAAGTGACAATAACTATTACTAAGTGTAAGTAAGACACAAATTTAGTGAAAAATAAAAAAGAAATGCTAATTTTGTAGATTTGAAAAAGTCATGTCAAGGTATACTGTAGTCTGGCTGTGTATAAAATAAGAAAACCCCCTTTTATGAATAAAAGCCCTAATATATATTGTGGGAATTGAGGAGATATTGACAATCTATGACTGCTAACAACGCTAATGATTCTCTTATTAATGACAGAGAACCTGTGAAAGACCTGGCTAATGCAGGAAAAACAATAGATCTGCAAGGAGTAGCCTCTTTTGCTGCTTTAGTTGAATTGTTGGCTCACGAACTTGGTACTGCAGCGGTGAAAATACATGGCAATATCCGCACCGGAACTGCTTTTAATCAACTGGTGGGAGAAATTGAAATTCACAATCAAGGATTTCAAAGAAAATTAGTACTTTTTGCTCATCCTGGTTCTCCTCTGACTGTGCGCTTTAAAACTGTTTGGAATGAAGGTAGCAAACTTGAACTTAAGCCAGGAAGCAATAATACTGAATTAGAAGAGGATAGCGGCATAGTAGCGGATTATTTTTTAAATGCGTCGGTAGAACAAATCCTGCCGCAGGGTATGGCTTTGGCACGCTATGCTGAAGAAATCATCAAAATTTTAGATGGCATGGTATCGCTTGGACAAAGTAGTCGTCTAGCTAAGATAAATATACCTACTTCTACAATCCAGGCCTTTGAATCTGCTGAAGCATCTAATCTTGTAATAGCAAACGCACCAAAGCCACCACAACTATAAAATATATTTTTGTCCATTGGGGGATTGAATTTAGCAATCTCTATGAACGCATTTGTAGACCCTCTTTGAGCTGCTTTGGATGACCATATTGAAGTGATTGCAAAATAGCGATGGCAATCAAATCAACAATGAGCGCTGTCCCACCATAGCTGAGAAACGGTAGAGGCACACCTGCAACCGGCATAATACCCATGGTCATCCCGATGTTGAGAAAAACATGGAAAAGGAATAAGCACGTTAGTCCTATTGCTAGAATACTTCCAGCAGGACTCTTTGAACATTGCTGCGCGGTGGATATCCCGCGTAAACAAATGATTGTGTAGGCGACAATAACTAGAGCTGCTATTCTAAATCCCAGCTCCTCACCAATCACAGCATAAATGAAGTCAGTGTGTTTTTCAGGTATAAATGCGCCCTGGCTTTGATTTCCCTTGCCCAATCCGGAGCCATTAATTCCACCCCCACCGATGGCGATCAGACTCTGCAATATGTGATAACCGGAACCACGGGGATCAATATAAGGATTTACGAAGCTGGTCAAGCGTTTCTGCTGATATTCTTTTAAAAGTCCCCATAAGTGCGGACGAGCTATTCCAGCGCCAAAGTTCAGCAATACTACTGCCAGTATTAAGAACAAACGAATGTATTTTAACTGTCCCCTACTATACTTATTCCAATCGCGGCGACGCCAGAAAGCTAACAGTAGTAAGCCAAGAATTCCAATGAAAGCGAGCCACCACATGTGGTTTACTGCATTGAGAATTAGACTAATAACAGGGCTAGCTAAAATGAGCAAGTCAAGCAATGAGGCTCCTGCCCAAAACGACATACCTAGAAAAATAGCGCCAAAAGTCAGAGATGTTCCCAAGTCCGGTTGCTTAAAAACTAGAATAGCCGGGGGTAAAATTATTGCTGCGGCTTTGAAAATATCCCAAAAACTTTTTATCGGACGGCTGCCAAACCATGCAGCTAGGGTAAAAATAACCACTAATTTTGCTATTTCAGAAGGCTGAAGAGTAATAGGACCAAGCGCTAACCAACGCTGCGCCCCCTGAGCTGAATGTCCTTTTATCATTACCGCCACTAAGAGGGCTAGATTTATTAAATACAAAATCCAGACGGAAATTTTATTGGTTAAAAATGTATAAGGCGTGCGACTAAATAGCAGGAACAACAGCAAGCCAGCCAGAGCGAATTGGGTCTGCCTGTCAAAGAAGCCCAAGGTAGGCTGTGACCAGCGTAAAATTGATAATCCGATGGCAATCAAAAAAATGGCAGAACCAGCCAGCCAGATGTCTAAGCCCTGCGAAAACTCTTCTAGGATGTCTATAAGTAGATTTCGCGATGCTGGTCTAGAAAACACTGTCAAATACGCCTGGCTTAACGAAAATCAGCGGAGCACAGTAGCATCTGAGTGATGCTGCTGACGCCGAAAAAGGTGTCCGAAGCACAGCCGCATATGAGTTATGCGGCTGGATACCCATTTCCGTTGAGGCGAGCAAGAAGCAAAAGAGCACAGCAGCATATAAGTTATGCTGCTGAAGCTGCCGTTGCGCACTTGAAGCCGAAGCAGCGCTGAAGAAAAAAGGTCTTAGCATTTTGCACGTAGCAAACGGAAGTTAGCAACCAAAGCTGCTTTACGTTCAGTTTGCTGAAGATCAAAATGTGTTGTATCAGCGTCTAGCTCAAAATAACGGGAAACTACTGCTAACAGTTCTTCCTCTAATACTTCTAACCGTCCGGCTGGCAATTCTAAACGATCATAAACAAGCATTTTCTGCATGCGATCTTTAGCGGTGTTTCTTGCTGAATCGTTATGATTGATGCCAAAAAACCAATTGAGTATTTGCACTTGTTGGTTCCTCCACATTAGACCTTCACCGGATTCAGGAAAGTAAATATGCGATTTAACCAATTGCCATTTGGTATGTCCAGGTCAAGAAGGGGTACTTCTTCTCCACGTAAGCGCCTGGCTATATTGCGGAAAGCTAGTCCTGATCGGGTATTGTCAGTGCCGGATACTGGCTCACCTTTATTTGTAGAGATGATGATTTCCTCATCTTCTGGCACTACTCCCAAAAGCTTGACTGATAATATATCCAGTACGTCGTCCACACTCATCATGTCGGCGTTGCGTACCATAGCCGGACGAATACGATTGACGACCAATTTATACTGTTCGATCTCGTCTTTTCTAGCTTCCAGCAAGCCAATAATGCGGTCCGCGTCCCTTACAGCCGACATTTCTGGAGTAGTAATGATGATTGCTTCTGAAGCTCCTGCAATGGCATTTTGAAAGCCGCTTTCAATCCCGGCTGGACTATCAACTATGACAAATTCAAAAAGATTTTTGAGTTCTTGACATAAACTTTTCATCTGTTCAGCATTTACAGCTGTTTTATCTCTTGTTTGTGCAGCGGGTAAGAGGCTTAAATTAGGCAAACGTTTATCACGCACCAGTGCCTGTCTTAGCTTACAACGCTCTTCCACAACATCAACGAGGTTGTAGACAACGCGATTTTCCAGTCCCATTAAAATATCGAGATTGCGTAATCCTATATCCATATCTACCAGGGCTACTGAAACACCCGTATTTGCCAAGGCGACGCCGATATTAGCGGAAGCTGTTGTTTTGCCTACCCCACCTTTTCCCGAAGTTACGACTATTACTCGTCCGTTCATTCTCTGCCCCTGTCTATTAGTGATTTACCGTTGTGAATAAAATTTCTGTTTTTGACTTTTTCTCATGCTTCTAGAGTACTGTGGACAATACGAATTTTTCCGTTGACTAGCTTGGCTGTTTCGGCAGTGTATGGAGCGCCTGGACTAGGCAAGTTAGATGTACTTGGCCCATCGGGAGACCGGGCAATATAGTTCGCTATTCTAATCTGTATTGGCTGCAGACGTAAAGCACGGATCTCAGCTTTAGCATTGCCATCGATACCAGCATGCGCTATTCCTCTTAACGAACCCCAGATAGTAATGTCTCCTTCAGCAACTACCTCTGCACCCGCATTAACATCCCCGATGATGATTAAATCACCTTTATGGCTTAATGCTTGCCCAGCCCGCAAGGTCTGTTTGATACAAAGAGCTGTTCTTTTACCAGCAGCCGGAGCAGCACTAGCGGCATTCTCTCGCAGCCCGCTGTCTTCCCTAGTTTCTAAATCTGTGGCATTTAGAGAATCATCTGTTTGTTCCGATACTTGTACTTCTTTGGTTTCTACATCCAGAACAATAACTTGCTCAATTTTTGCATTTGCTGAATTAACTTGATCATTGCTCAGACTGTCGTGATTAGAATTATTGAGTTTTTTTGATTGTTCAGATTCTTGAGTAATTGACGATTGCTTAGGTTTCGAATCAGCAATAACTTCACCAGCAAGAGATTCCAAGGATATAGATTCTTTTGCAATTGGATTTATTTGAGAGACAGCTGTTGTCTGTCTATTAGTTACAACTACTTGTAATGCCTCCAATGCCTTTATAGTTTCCACATTCTTGGCAAATACTTGATTAGGCTTAGCCCCGATGCCGTTAGTCAAGGCGAGAATTTGGGCGACTTGAGCTCTACTTAGAAGTAAAGAGCCCAGATTTAAATCTATCAATTGTTCCTGCCAAAATTGACCAGCGTTCAGGAAGGTTGAACTTAGTTGTTCAATTACCTCCTTAAAAGAAGAGCACCCGCTCACATCTATAAGTAATGCTTGGTCACCACGACTCACAATAGAAATTTTTGACATTGAATTATATGCCTGCACGAAATATTTATTAAAGCCAATCGTAATAGGCTGAAATATTCGCCGTCAAGCTATGAGGCATAGTGACTAGATATCCAAAGCATTTATTTTTTAATGACATAAGCATAAGAAACGAGGCGAGGCAAGCACAGAGACGAATTGCGGCAAGATAAAGAATTTATACAACTTCATTTACTTGTACCTTGGCAGCACTGTTTATGAACAAAGCAGCAAACAAGAGGTTGTCAGATATTTAGTCTATTGAGAACGTCCCTTGAAATTCCGCAACCAGCCACCCTTATTTGTCTGTTCTTTGGATTCCATTCCCTGTTGCTGATTCTGTTGTGTATCAACAGTGTTTTTCTGTATATCAGTAGTTCGTTTTTGAGCATTTTCGATCTCGTTAAGCATAACAGTGAGAATATCTCTTTCCTGTTCTCTACTTTTTACTTGATGTTGCAGATCATTTACGGCCGCTCTAAGTTCTTCTAGTTCTTTTGTTTTAAAGTCCAAAAGATTGCTAACTCGCGAAAATTCCTGATGTAGCGATTTATTTTCCTTTGTTTTATCAGCCAGTATTAAACCTTGTGCTGACAACTCGGCTTTTAAATCTTCACTGTCCCGAGCAGAACGCTCTAATTCTCTCGTTTGAGCAGAAAGTAGTAAGTTTTTCTCCTGAGCTTGCAAAAGCAAGTCCTGTAGCTCCAGAACCTTCTCAAACAACGATTTAACGTCCCAATGGTGGGACGAGGTTTGTTCAGGACCACTGCTGGTATTTATAGTGGAGTTCGCATCTACCATTGCTTATAAGTTATTTCCTGATTTAATATGCTATTTTTCTATTCCCAGCTCTGATATATATCAATCAAAGTCAAGGGTAGCACTACTAATTGAACATAAGGTTCAGTCGAGAAATTATCCTCCTATAATGAGTAATTTAAGAATCACCCAAGGGGAATTAATAACCCCTCAAAAGTCACAACTAGCTGACCTGTATATTGAAAACAATCTGCTTTCTTTCGCACCCAGTTTAGCTGATAAGACTTCTGTAACCATTATAGATGCAAAAAACTGCTATATCACGCCTGGTTTGTTCGATTTGCAAGTTAACGGTAGCAAAAGCTGTAATTTATGGGCTGATCCGTCTGTTGATGATTTTGCCGGTCTATGTCTCTACATGCTTAAAGCCGGCGTTACAGCATTTTTACCGACTTTAATAACCGATGAGATTGAGCATATGCACAAAAATATTCTCATGCTTGAATCCATGGGTGTTGGTGGGAACATTTCTGCGCAGTTGAGAGAGAAGATTTGTAAGCAAATTGCCGGCTTAGATAAGCTAAACGCAAGCGGCACAAAAGAAATCATTTTATTGCCAGGAATACATTTAGAGGGACCCTATTTGTCTAGTCAAAGGACAGGAGTCCATCCGCCCCAATATATTAGATCTATAGAAATGAGTGAATTAAGTCAATTAATAAGACCATCCATAAAACTAATGACTTTGGCTCCAGAGGGAAAAAACGGGGAACTAGCCGTCCAGTACTTGCTTCAGCACAATGTGCTCCCTTCTCTTGGACACTCAAATGCGACATTTCTTGAAGCTTCTCAGTCCTTTGCCTGGGGGGTGTGTTTAATCACTCATATTTTTAACGCCTTGCCACCTATACATCAACGTCAACCTGGCGCAATTGTGGCTGCTTTATTGAACGAGAGCGTTTACTGTTGTGTTATTTGTGATGGTTTGCACGTCGATCCGGAGATGGTAAGACTGCTTGTAAAAATGAAAGGAAAAGATAAGGTTATATTGGTAACGGATATTGCTAGTACTGGCACTACTAGCGGTGGCTTGGTTGGTTCCTCAATTACTCTTGCGCAGGCAGTGTCTAATATAGTCAAATGGGGAATAGTAAGTTTTGCCGAAGCGATTCGTATGGCGACAATAAATCCTGCAAAAGCCATGAATTTAGAACATAAATTGGGGCAAATTGAAGAAGGTAGAAGAGCCGATTTAGTAATCTGGGACAAACAATCATTAACAGTGAAACATGTTATAGCTAATGGAGTTAAGGTATTTTAGTTAATAATCTGAGAGGATTATCGGGAATCCTGGTATATAGTGGATTATAGATCTCAGGCTTTTATTTTATGCGAAACTCTTTCTCCGCCTTTCTTCTAGTAACAGGTACCTTGCTTTTATCTGTCTTGGCTTGTCATAGCCAGGGGTTGGTAGAACAAGGGGCAGTTAATGGAGGAGCATCCGGTCTTGCTGGAAGTATGAACAGGAAAGCTAATGTGGATAATTTATCTAAGATTTTTGGTAGGGCTTCGGCTTTGCCGGTCAATAAAGGTAACACCACTGGCTTAAGTAATATAGGTTCCACAACTGGTATCAGACGAAGAAATTTTTCTTCCGAAGAAGTCAAACAAGCTACAGAGCAGTCCAATAAATTTTATAACCTGGCTGTGAAAAGCGAAAAAGCCGGCAAATTTGACGAAGCAAAGCTATTTTATTACAAGGCGGCGATTACTAGAACCCATATATGGGGAGATAGCGATCCGTCTGTAGCCGCAATTATTTTGAAAATCGGCGACATCGAAATTAAACAAAAACATCCTGATGAAGCACGTATCTGGTTTAAACGTGGTCTTACTGCATTGTCGAAACATTATGGTTCGGGCGATTATGAACTTGTACCGGCTTTATCACAGTTAGCCAAATTAGAAGCCAATGAAAAAAAGCATGAGGCTGCCAGTTCTTACTACGAGCATATTCTGCGATTGCAAGAGAGAAAATTTGGCGAAGAAAATGCAGCCTGCGTGCCCACGCGTATATCATTAATTCGAGAATATCTAGGCGCTAATGACGCGGCTGAAGCGGATAAAATCGCCCAAAAAGCTATTGCTATTGAAACTAAGACAAGAGGCGTTGCCAGTGAGGATTATAGTAAATTACAACAATTCTCAACTCAGATCGCGACTGTGAGAGCGAGCAATAGCAGTAAATGAATTTTCATACGAACCTGGTAAAAGGTTAACAGCTTTTGTTTTTGCTGTTTGCCCTTTTATATTAAACATTACTGTAGCGTTATGGGCATAATCTAGGATTAATTGTCTGCAGCTTCCACAAGGTGAAATCACAATATAATTTTCGTCCACCTTTTTTACAGCGACAATGGAAACTATATTTTTTTCTCCATTTGCTATGGCGCTACCAAGAGCAACAACTTCTGCACAGGGCCCATAAATACTAGACTGTACATTTACAGCTGTGTAGATTTTCCCCCCTGCGGTTTTAACTGCGCAACCAATTTGATGTTTTTTTGGATGGAAATTCGCCTTCAATATTTCAATAGCGGTATCAACAAGCTCCAAATCATCTTGATTTAACTTGTCGAAAGAAAATTTGTACTCATGCTTTTCGTTATGGGATTCCGTCATTTGATATTTCCAAAAGCTCTATAAATCAACTCAGTCCTTTTAGGATATCACGAACTTGACTCTCCATGAGGACCAAAGAAAATCCAGATATTATAAGGTAGGCAATTGATTTGTACTGAGTATTCAATGCACGAACAAAGTATTGGCTAGTGGGAGATTACTACGCAAATCATTCCAGCTTGATTCGGACCACAAGCTGCCATCGACGTAGTCATCCCAATATAACGGAAAATAAGTTTTAGGATCAACATATATTCTTTTCAACAATAATGGGGTTTTTACTGCGTTCTCAGATTTAGAACGATAAATGTCTACTACATAAATTGGTTCCCTGATTTTTGCTGTTTGTACTGGCTCAACAGTGCTCTTACTCATATCTCCTTGTTTAAGCATATTTTTCAGGTAGTCAGCTAAAGAATAAAAATCACTATAGGCCATTGGAAAACCATTGAGAGCTCGTGCGAACGATGAATCTGGAGCTACTGAGGACCAAAAATATTTCATAACACCGCCTAAGTGTCCATATACTTTGCCATCGCTGCGTAAAATTGCCACGGCACCCGTTTTAGGTCCTTCTTTAACTTCTACTCTGAACAATTTCGGTTTACGAAAATATATTGTTCCTGCTTCTGTGATTATTTGTTCTCCCTTATGTACAAGCATTTTATAATCTGCACTATAGTTATTTAACTCCGCAGCGGCTGAACACATTTTTTCTATCAAATTTGACCCATCTTCACAGCTTTCTTTAAGGACCACTCCTATCTCAAGCTCATAATGCTGTTTGGTTGTCATGTTGTTGTGATATTGATAACCGATCTCAGTACTGTTGGCAGACATAGTCGTTATACAGGATGATATTAAAGCTGTTAATAAAAACAGTGCTGGAATATTGCGGCGGTGCTTGTTGCGCATATTGTGTTCGTCTCATTATTTGACACTATTGATTTGGTATGGCTTAGCTACAACTAACTTAGGGAGCCCATTTGATAGTGTAAAGTACTAGTATTAAACTGTTTCGCGGAGTGCTCTCTGGCACTGAAAATAACATGTCGTCAATAAATATAACATGTCTGAACCCTAGATTTAAGGCTCTCTGTTTAAGCCTGGTATTTTATAGTGGTCTTTTTTTAGGTGTTCCTTCGCGGGCAAGTGAATCATTGGTGGACACTCCCAGGCCCAAAGTCGTAATTGCTCTTGGAGGTGGTGGCACCCGTGGTGCAGCACATATTGGTGTGTTGCGTGTATTAAAAGAAGAAGGAATTCCAATTGATGCGGTTGTTGGTACCAGTATGGGTTCCCTGGTAGGAGGGCTATTTTGTGCTGGTATGAGTCTAGATGAGATTGAGCAGATTTTTTACCATAAAAAATTGATTAAAGCTTTTGATACTGTTCCTATTCCTATTCGAATTGCGTTGATCCCCATAATGCTTGTTCCTCGTTTGTTTGGTTATCATCCTTATGACGGATTATACAGAGGCAATAAATTTGCTCATTATCTTGCAAGTTTGGTGCCCGAAGACAAACGAGACATAGAAACATATCAACCTACGTTTTGGGCAATTGGCACTAATCTATTGGATGGTGAGCCATTTGCTATTAAAAAAGGCAATATTGGTAAAGCTATTCAAGCTAGCTCTGCAATACCACAACTTAGAAAACCAGTTGAAATTGAGGAAGCGTTGCTCGTTGATGGTGGTATGGTAGAAAACTTACCTGTTGAGCATGCAGCGCAAATGAATTGTGACTATATCATTGCCGTCGACGTAGATGAGAAACTCAGAGTAGTTCCAAGCAAAACTTTTAGGGCTATAGGGAGTGTGGCTCGCAGAGTGATCAATATCAACCTGACTCACATTGATAGGCCGCAGTATAAATTAGCTAGCACTGTAATTCACCCCGATGTATACGGAATTGATTTGCTTTCACTCGACAAAGATGATGCTCATAGAGCCGTACAAGCTGGTGAAGTAGCTGCTCGAGAGGCTTTGCCACAAATTAAACAACAATTAGCAGAATTAGCTCAGAAAAAATCCGATAAACAACTAGCTAACTAAATCAAGGGATTGATTGGTCAAACGAGTTAAACTTGCCATTTGCGGCCATCGCGCTCCATCAATTGCTGGGCAGCCTGTGGACCCCAGATACCTGAGGCATAATTAGGAAAGTCGGTAGGTTTTGTTGAGCTCCAAAATTCTTGGATTGGTTGCACAACCCGCCAACCAGATTCAACATTATCGTCTCTTTGGAATAATGTCTGATCCCCTACCATGCAGTCATAGATCAAAGTCTCATAACCAGTACTAGGAGAGGGACCAAAGTAATCTTGATAGTCAAAATCCATGTTTACGGAGCCTATTTGTAGAAGAGGTCCTGGTATTTTTGCGCCAATTTGTAAGGAAATACCTTCGTGCGGTTGAATGTGTAGCGTTAAATAATTAGGCATTAAATTAGATACCATCGTATTTCTAAATAGAGATAGAGGCGGCGACTTAAACCGAACTGCTATTTCGGTAGTTCGTTTTGCCAGGCGCTTACCGGTGCGCAGATAAAATGGTACATCTACCCAACGCCAATTATCGATCATTAATTTCATTGCCACAAATGTTTCTGTATTAGAATCGGCCGCAACCCGATTTTCAGCACGATAAGCCTGTACTTCCTGACCATCTATGTAACCACTGTCATATTGACCGCGGACTACTGATGTTTTTACATCATCATAAGTGAGAGGGCGTATAGCATTTATAAGCTCCGCCTTTTTACTGCGTACGACATCTGCATCAAAATTAGTAGGTGGTTCCATAGCAATAAGGCTTAATAGCTGAAACATATGGTTGGGAATCATATCTCGAAGGGCACCGGCTTTTTCATAAAATCCGCCGCGGCTTTCTACCCCGACACTTTCTGCTACTGTAATTTCTACATGGTCAATGTAATGATTGCTCCAGGCTGGTTCAAAAATACTATTACCAAAGCGAAAAACAAGAATGTTTTGCACAGTCTCTTTGCCGAGATAATGATCGATGCGATAAATTTGATTTTCTTTTAAAATGGCCAGCAAATGGTTATTTAACTGATGTGCAGAATCGAGATTGCGTCCAAATGGTTTTTCTATTATGAAATGACGCCACTGATTTTCAGTACATTGATGCAGGTGGACATTACTGATTTGTTCAACGATCGGCTCAAAATAATTTTCAGCAGTAGCAAGATAAAACAAATAATTTCCTTGTGTACCGTGTGTTTTATCAACGATAGTCAACATATCGTTCAATTTACTGTAGCTTTTCGGATCGTCAAAATTACCCTGTAAATAATAAATTCGCTCTTTAAACCAATCCCATTGCTTAGCTTCAAAGGGACGTGTTGCATACTCTTGCATAGATAAAGTTAATTCATCCCGAAAAGAATCAGTATCTTTATCTGTTCTAGACACACCGATAATGGCAAAGGACTCGGGTAATAGTTTATTCAAACGTAAATTGTAGAGAGAAGGCAACAATTTCCGTTTAGTAAGATCTCCAGCGGCACCAAAAATAATAACTACGCAAGGACCCGCAGGCATTTCGCATAGATTAGAAGTAGTATTAGCAGAATCAGCCATTGTAATTGTCATATTATTGCCCTGTAAGCCTCGTCAAGAGTTTTTTGTAAAATGAAAAGCCCATTGCTGAGATTTCCTTGAATATTTATTCTTAGCGCCCGTCTAAAACCAGCACTCTTTATATCGGCACTGAAAGCTGCTAATTTGTCTAAATTGTTTAGTTGATCTTGGACTACATTTAGCCAGCCCAACCACGAAGCTTCGTCTTGACTTGTCCAAAAACTGGCGTCACCAGACCATAGTCGTTTTACTTTTTCAGATTGTTGCCACTCAAGAATTTTTTTTTTACTAATTCATTGAGCGAAATATCATTTAACTCGTAGTTAATGCTATTCATTTTTTTCCTACTATGGATGAACTTTTTTGTTCCAGTACAGTTAATAATTTGTCGAAGGCGTCAGAGAACAATTTTACACCGTCAATAACTAATTTCTGGCAAACCTTTTCTAACGATATACCTGATTTTTCCAGAGTAGCTAATATATCTTTCGATTGTTCTAGGTCCAATTCGAGAGTACTGGCTGCCTTACCATGATCCCGAAAAGCATTATAAGTAGCAGGTGGTATGGTGTTAACTGTATCTGGGCCGATCAATTCTTCAACATAATAAACGTCTCTGTATTGAGGATTTTTTGTTCCGGTACTGCCCCATAAAAGTCTTTGTGTCATGGCACCTTTTTTTGCTAAGGCTAGCCAATTAGGCTCTTTAATAATTCGCTTGTATAACTGATAAGTTAAACGAGCATTAGCCACTGCTACTTTACCAAGCAAGCCTTCCAAAGTTTTCTTGTCCGTATTACCAGCAGAACCTTTAAGTTTTTCAGTGATATCTTGTTCTACTGCGGCATCTATACGACTAATGAAAAAGCTGGCCACACTGGCTACTTTGCTAACATCCCCACCTTTAGCAGCTAAACGTTCTAATCCTTTGATGTAGGCCATTGCGACTTGTTCATAAACATTTTTGGAAAACAAAAGTGTCACGTTTACATTAATACCTTGAGCAGTAAGTTCTTCAAAGGCCGGAATTCCTTCCGAAGTTCCTGGCACTTTAATCATTATGTTTGGACGTCCTACAGCTTTCCATAATCGCTGAGCCTCGGCAATTGTGCCTTGTTTGTCAAATGCTAGATGCGGGGAAACTTCTAAACTGACATAACCATCGCGCCCTTTCGATTCTTCATACACTTGCTTGAAAATATCTGCTGCTTTCTGCACATCCTCTATGGCCAAAATCTCATAAAGGCCTATGGGTTTGAGTTTTTGTGAAAGTAATTTTTCTATTGCTGAATCATAATCTGCACTACCAGCAATCGATTTTTCAAAAATAGCAGGGTTAGATGTCATGCCGCGCAATCCATCTTGTTGTATCAAATTGACTAATTCACCACTGGTGAGCATGTCTCTTCTTATGTAGTCAAGCCAAACAGATTGACCAAAGTTTAAAAGAGACTTAAGAGGATTTACTGCTTGTGCTGTTCCCACGGGTACACTCCTGATCTTTTCCAAACCAATAATTATAACGGTAATTTTTCTTTTTGTAATGTGCTGATGCCGCTTTGTTTAGCGACAATAACCATGCTGGTCATATTAATGAATAATCCAGTTTCGACAACTCCAGTAATTAATTTGAGGTTTTTGTTTAATTGCTCGGCGTCGGTAATTTTGGAAATCTGACAATCTAAAATATAATGGTCATTATCAGTTAAAAGCGGCTTGCCATCGTCTTTTAGTCTTAATCTATTTTCAGGACAATATTTAGAAATGAGCGATCTAGTCGTTTCCCAGCCAAATGGGATTATTTCAATTGGCAGAGCAGTTTGATTGCCAAGACAATCAACTAACTTACGTTCGTCCACCATAATAACCAATTTCTTACTGGTCCTAGCAACTATTTTTTCTCGCAATAAGGCATTTCCTAAACCTTTGATTAGATTTAACGAATTAATTTCTACTTGATCAGCCCCATCAAAAGTCAAGTCAATTACTGGATTCTCAGAAAAATTAGTTATTGGTATATTATGTTCTTGTGCTAATAGCCGCGATTTTTCCGAAGTAGGGATAGCTTTTATCTTCAGTCCTTTTGCTACGCGCTCACCTAGCTCAGCGATAGCATAAGATGCCGTTGAACCGCTGCCTAAGCCTACGATCATATTATTGCAAATTAAATCTATAGCTGTCTTAGCAGCCTCTCTCTTTAAAGACTCGAAGTCTGTTGCCATTAAAAATGCCTATGAAATGAATAAATAAACTTGTTAGGCTGTTTCGTATTTTAGGTACAATGTTGATCATAAAGGAAAAAAGATAAGTTAAGTGCGGATCATCACTTAAAATTAAAACAAATGTCCATGGTAGTCAAGCGAGGAAAATATGATCAAGTCAACCCAAGCTGTTATAGATGTGCAAGCAGATAAAACAGCCGTAGCTGAAAGAACAGCATCGTGGCTCATAGAACAACTGCAAAAGACGACTGACAAGTTTTCAATTTGTTTATCTGGCGGACAGACCCCGAAGCTCCTGTATCAAACTCTTGCCCAGCCCGAATTCGCAAAACAGATTGCCTGGTCCAAGGTGCATCTTTTTTGGGGAGATGAACGTTTTGTATCTAAAAACGATGATCTAAGCAACTACAAAATGGTAAAAACAGCGCTGTTAGATCATATTTCAATACCAGAATCCAACGTTCATCCGATAAATACCGATTTTGCCGATTCTGGAACAGCAGCTCTTGCGTATGAAAAGGAATTGCAAAACTATTACGGTCACAACATTCTAGAACCAAGGCACTTTCTATTTGATGTTACTTTATTAGGCCTGGGCGCAGACGGCCATATCGCTTCTTTATTTCCTAACAATGATGTTCTTTACGAACAAAGGGCATGGGTAAAGGCGGTTGTTGGCGTAAAAAGTGAAGATCGGATTACACTAACTTATCCTCCTTTGCAGAGCAGCAAAGCAGTAGCTTTTTTGGTTACTGGAGCAGAAAAAAATCCTGTTATTAAAAATGTAATAAATGGTGAGGGTGATTTACCAGCGATCAGGCTAAAGCCAGAAGGAAAACTATATTGGTTTCTAGATCAAACCGCTTATCTGAGTGGATCTAAGTAAAGAAAAAGAACTATGCATTTTAGTGTAAAAAATGTGGTTCAAGAATGTTCGGAGGTTTCTGATAAAGAACAGCTGACCTTTCCGCAAGTAGTGATGAAGCTTATGGAAGCCGGTGTTGAGCGATATCATGCTGATCTTGTCCGCGCTGAAAAAACATATTATATGCCCAACGGTGAGTCGCATGTAGTTAAGAATGCTGATATGGAAAAACAGCCAGCACAAGATTTTTCGGCAGACCAAATAAAGGCAGCGATTAAAGCGATCCAAACCCAGACAATCGGTTACAAAGAATTCTGCAAGCGTATTGCATCAGCTGGATGTGTTGGCTACCTCGTTTCACTAATAGGGCGACGTGCTGTTTATTTCGGCAGAACTGGTGATAGTTATATTGAGCCATTTCCCGTAGCAAAATAGAACGATAATTAGTTCCTATCGTAAAACTCTATTTTCTTTTTTCTAAATTGGTTTTACACCAAGCAAATATGTTCTGATGAAAAAGTAAATAGTCGCTAAAGCTCTCGATAGTAAGGGCTAGGTCACTACGTAAACCACGACGTGCAATCGCAATTGGTAGAGCTTGTTTCAGTCGACTCTGTGCAGCTTGAAAATTACCCAGTTGATAGTCATCTAAAGCCAAACCGTATAATGCTTTCGCCATAAATACTTGCTGATGACCAATATAATTTTCTCCCCAGTCAATAGCTTCTTTGTATAATGCCTCCGACTGACTAAATTTTCGTTCCTTGCGCCATATGTCTGCTAAAACAGCTCCTGCATAAGCATATTCAGCGGGTCTATTTAAGCGAGAATTCTTGCTTGTTTTGTACAATTCAGTGTACGTACTTTCTGCTTTTTGAATTTCGTTTTGTAGATTATAGATATCCCCTAATATTTTTAACGCAGTCATTTTGCTGTCTATATAATTTGGATTAACTTCATCCGTACTAGCAAGAATGTCCAAAACTTTATGAGCGGACTGTTCAGCTGCTGAAATATCGCCAGTCATGAGTTGAGAGAAGGCGAGACCAGATAACAGATCAGGAGGTGAAATCAAAGTGTGTGCAGATTCCATTGCTTGTAATTCGATGAATCTAGTACGTGCTTCTGTCCATTGTCCGCAGGCTAGGAAATATTGACAAAGAACAAAAAGATTCTTGATATATGAAGGCGATGATTTTCCTTCTGTCTTTTCGATTTGGCTGACTTTTGCGATTTGAAGATCTCTTTGCTGAACTAAACGAGGAGAGGGATTTTCTATGAATTTGTCTTGAATAATCCACAGCTGGCTACTATCCAGGGGTTTACCTGTCCAGGGCTGAAAGTATGGACCTAGTACCGGTGGCAAAAACCACGTCATAAATGAAAAAGCTGCCAAGAGAAGAGCAATCGCAACTGTTTGCCATTTGTATTGAAGAAAAATGCTGTATTTCGATTTTTTCAAAACGTTAGCTTTCTTCTGCCAATCTATATCTTTGGCATTTGCAAGCAGACCTAAGTCTTGTGCTAGCCACTCAGCTGATTGGTAACGTTTTTTAGGATCGATTTGCAGTAATTTATTTGTCACTTGTTGATAACGAGACAAAAGGGGGTCGGGTGGTAAAAGCTGTAATAATTCAGTGGGTGCCTGGTTTTTTTGTTTATATATCGTTTCCATAGCATTTTTGCTATCGAAGGGAGACTTACCACACGCAGCCTCATACATTAGGCAACCAAGCATATATAGATCCGAGCGCACGTCTAATTTATGACCAATTCTCTGCTCGGGACTAGAATACGGGGCATTACCAAATATAGGATGGGTAGTTGTGATACGTAATCCATTTTGTTGTCCTATTTGTTCTATCAGTTGCATAAAACCAAAATCAACAATTTTCGGTTCATCACTATTGAATTGATCATTGACAATAAAAATGTTGCTCGGTCTAAGATCACCATGGAGAATTTTTTGCTGATGAGCATATTCAAGCCCAAGCGCTATTTGATGAAAAAGGTTGACACATTTGCCCAGAGGCAATTTGCCAGCTCCACTCAATAGTGCTAGTAGTCCTTGTCCCTGCAAATAGTCACATAGCAAAAACAATTGTCCGTCAATTAAATAAACATCGTAATAGTTAGATATGTTTTCACAATTGAGAGCAATGAATTGTTTAGCTTGTTTCGCCAAACTTTCTTTATCGGAAACATTCCTGAGTACTTTATCCTTTATAAGTTTTAAGGCTATTACTTTACCAGTCCCAGTGTCCTGTCCGCGATAAACATAGCTCATATTTCCTTCGCCAAGATATTCGACTATTTGCCAGCGATTGGCAATAATCTGTCCTAACATTTCTCTAGGCGATTGCATAATTATTCTATTATTGTTTTGTACTGTTTAAGTATTTTCTGTATTTCTAACAGAGCAGTGTAAGTTGGTAATAACCATAATGTGCTTTCAGTCGGCATTTCTTGCAGAGCTTGTTCTAAGGCTAAAGATATTGATGGGGTGCAAGTGATATTACTACTGTCTACCCCCGCATATTTTAAACGAACAGCCATGTCTTGTGCTCTTTGACCGCTGACTATAAAGGAAGACCCAATGTCGGACAGCACCTCAAAATTTGCGTCCCATAACCATGAGATATCGCGACCATCAGCAAGATTATCGTTAATAGCAATCAAAACCTTGGCGCACTTAGAATTTGTCAAAGAAGCCAGCGATTTACTAGCACCTGCAGGGTTTTTGATTAATTGAATAATCACTAATCGATCATTGATCCTTAGTTTTTCTGACCGACCGAAAAGAGTTTTATACTCTTCCAATCCTCGCTTGATGGTTTTAAGGTCAATGCCTAAATGGGAAGCTGCGGCACCAGCAGCAGTAGCATTGTATATGTTAAAAAGACCTGGCAGCGGCAAACTTATATTAGAAGAGTCTTGTGCAGTGCTGAGAGTGAGCTTTGAATGTGCTGCGAATAATTCGATTTCGCTAGCATAAAAATCAAGTGGCGGACGTTTGTAATTACACTGTGGACAACCCCATGCACCAGTTAGATTCTCGCTTAAGGCATAAGTAATTTCATGTCCACATTGAGGACAATATGAAATCTCCTCTGTTGAAACTTCATGTGACGGCTGGTTATGAGCGTCGCCATTATTAGTATTCTGTTTGCTATTAGCGCTGTTATAATTCAGTCCATAAAAAACTTTTGTGGCTGGACAGAATAAATTACAAACATTTGGATCGTCAGCGTTTAAGATAGCACTTGAGTTTTTTTCTTGAATGCCTTGAGCGATCAGTTTTGCTGTTTTGTCCAATTCGCCATAACGATCTAACTGGTCACGATATAAATTTGTCACAACAATACTCTGACAATTAATTACTTTCACCAATAATGGTAAAGCAGCCTCATCAACTTCTAGCAATCCAAAATTACCTTGTAGCGATCCGTTTAACTCAGCAGCTTCTATAAAAGCGGCTGTAATACCGGCAATTAGATTTGCTCCCTGTCGGTTGTGGATTACTTGATAACCGGCTTGTTTGAGTATGGATGCTAATAATCCGGATGTTGTGCTTTTGCCGTTAGTTCCGGTAACCGCAAGACAGCCTCTGGACAATTGCCTGGACAAATAAGACAGTATATTTGGATCAATGGCGATAGCTATTTTACCCGGAAGGTTAGAAGCCATCCCAAGACCGCATAATCGAATTAGCTTAGCCGCTAATTTGGCTACAAAGATAGCCAGACATGCTAGAAATCTATCCATCTTATTTAGTCAACTTATTAGACTTATTAGACACGGGATTGAGGAATGAATCATTTAAGTTGCGAACAACAAAAGCGCGCAAATTGTTCTTGGATATAGTAATAACCAATTCATCTCCTAGCTTAAAGGGATATTCAATATGCTGTCCATCTATATAAATGGCACCCGTTCGCATCTGAGAAATCATTTTGATTTGCTCGTTTTCCTCTAATATGCCTTTGATTAATTGTTTCTGCTGACCAGGGCGAAAATATGGCTCCCGGACAATATATTGCAATTGACGAGCATCGATTGGCAAAATTTTACCGCCAGCTGCTTTCAAAGCGCCTGTGGATCCGGCCGGACTACCAATCCATATTCCTGATGATAGCTGTTCTTCTTGTAGACCATTAATACTAATTATGTATCTGCTCGTACCAGCAGGATTTTGGTGGGCGATTAAAATTTCGTTCAAGCCATATTGACCTAGTGTTTTACCGTTTAGAGTTGCTTCCAGTCTGACAAGATCTATTGGTTCAATCCTTCCTTCGGCAATCTGGTCCAGGACCGAAGAAACATTATTTTCGTCGGCCATGCAAAAATGCCCAAAACTAGATGATGTAGCAGAGTTAACACCTAATATAGGTATTTTGTCTAGGTAATGAGAAGCATCTAAAAATGTGCCATCCCCACCCACTGAAATTAATAAGTCAATATTTTTGATTTTATGATTTAAAGTAGAGCGTGCTTTAGTCTCTACCCTGATTTTTTTTTCTTTAAGCTCTCCAATTAAAAATTTTAAAGTGCTTAGATGTTCAAAATGGGCTTTTTGCACCCTTTGAACAGCTTGATGCTCTTTTTCGAGCAACTGAATAAAGCGCTGGTCGCGATATTCAACTGCCTGGAGCTGATAAGTAGATCTTTTGTGAAATAGAAGAACTTTCTTGAGCTGCACTTTATCATCTTCCTGAAAACTACACTACATAGAACTGAAGGCCCGGTAGATAGTACAAATACGTTGCTTATTATAGTGTAGAAAACCCGATTGGTAGAATATTGATGAGTTATACTGGGATTCTAGGACTGGCCAGCGAAAGCTAAATTACGAGTAATTTGCATGGATTTATCGGGAAACGAGATACGAGAAAAATTTATAGCTTATTTTCGTGATAAGCGTGGACATTTGCATTTACCCAGTTCAAGTTTAATCCCTGATAATCCTACTTTGCTCTTAACTTCAGCTGGTATGGTGCAATTTGTACCTATCTTTTTAGGGGCAGTCCCGCCTACCCAGCCTCCCAGAGCCGTAACCGCCCAGAAATGTGCTCGAGCTGGTGGGAAAGATTCAGATATCGAAAATGTAGGGCGTACAGCCCGCCATCATAGCTTCTTTGAAATGATGGGGAATTTTAGCTTTGGCGATTATTTTAAAGCTGAGGTTATCCCCTGGGCGTGGGAGTTTGTGACAAGGGACCTGGGATTTGAGCCATCTCGTTTATCTGTAACGATATTCGGTGGTGACAATCAATTACCACCTGACAATGAAGCTTTTGAAATCTGGAACAAAAAGGTAGGACTACCTCTCGAACGGATTATCCGTATGCCAAAAAAAGATAATTTTTGGGGACCACCTGGACCCACCGGCCCATGCGGACCGTGTTCTGAAATTTATTATGATCGCGGCTCCCAATATGCGTGTAGCGAAGATCCTGTTTTATGCGGTATCGGTAAATGTGAATGCGACCGTTATCTCGAATTTTGGAATCTCGTCTTTATGGAAATGTTTAAAGATGAGCACGGGAAATACAAACCTTTAGCAGCAAAAAATATAGATACAGGGCTAGGGCTGGATAGAGTTGCTCTTATTGCCCAACAAAAACAAAATACTTTTGAAACCGATTTACTTTACCCTGTTTTGCAGGAAATAAGTAAATTGAGCGGTGCTCAATATAAGGGGGGTATGCCCAAAAGTGGTGTCTTAAATGAAAAAGACATTTATTTGAAAATCATCACTGACCACGCGCGTTGTATTACTTTTCTCATTGCCGACGGAGTGCGTATGAGTAATCTGGGGCGGGGCTATGTTCTTCGCTTTATTACTAGACGTGCAGCTCGCTTTGGACGACTATTAGGCCTCAAAGACCCATTTCTCTATAAACTGGTGCCAGTTGTGGTTTCTATATATGGTGGGCATTATAAAGAGCTTGTTGCTGCTCAAGAATTGATTAAAGACATTATCAAAGAAGAAGAAGAACGATTTACTCGTACTATTGAAAAAGGCACAAATATTTTGGACGAACTTCTTACTAATAGTGAAAAAGAACTAGATGGTAAAACAGTTTTTAATCTTTATTCCACATATGGATTTCCCGTTGAATTGACTAGAGAAATTGCCAAAGAGCAAGGAAAAACTATAGATATGGCTGGCTTTGAGCAAGCTAAAGAAGCGCATGGTGAAATATCTTCTGTTAACAAATTCAATGTCAATATTGTTTCGGATGAGTATTTATCACAATTGAACAGTCGTAATGGTGGTACAAAATTTGTTGGTTATGACAAGCTGGAATCTGATGTTGAAGTTTTAGGCTTAACTGCTAATGGTAAGGCCACAGAAGAGATTGGTGAAAATGAAGAGGCAGAAGTAATTCTTGACTCCACACCGTTTTACGCTGAGTCTGGTGGACAGCTTGGTGATACGGGCATATTAGAAAGCAAAGAAGCAAGACTGCGTGTATTAGATACCAAAAAACATAATCAATTGCACATTCATAAAGTGCGGGTAGAAAGTGGCACGGTTACAAGTGGACAAAAACTTCACGCGATTGTTGATAAGATAAGACGACAGGCGACAGTATTACATCACAGTACTGCCCATGTTTTTCACGCAGCGATTAGAGAATATTTTGGAAAAAATGTTACACAAGCAGGTTCACAGGTTGGTCCTGACACTATGCGTTTTGACTTTACCCTCGAAAAACAACCAACGCCTGCTGATTTGCAAAAAATTGAATCGATGATGAGTGAATGGATAAGAAGTCATTCCAATGTGGAAACAAATGTAATGTCTATAGAGGAAGCAAAAAAAACAGGCGCAATTGCTATGTTTGGAGAAAAATATGGCGATGTTGTTCGTGTTGTTCGTATGGGTGATTTTAGTTTAGAGTTTTGTGGCGGTACTCATGTCCCCAATGTGGGTAGTATCGGTTCAGTTAAATTAATTAGCGAAGGCAGTATTGCTTCCGGTGTGCGGCGCATTGAAGCGGTAGCAGGTCCAGTCGCGTGGCAATATATTACTCAGCAATTGAGTTATTTAGGCAATGCAGCTAGTGTTCTTAAAACTAAGCCAGCCGAATTAGCCGCTCAAATAGAAAAGCTAAAAGAACAACTAAAAGAACAAGAACGCCTGGCTAAAACCCTGCAAGCCCAGCTTGCTTTAGCAAAAATTCCTGAACTTTTGTCTCAAGCTAAAACACTGGGAGAATATTCGGTAATTTGTTCTAATGTAGGCTCTGCGTCTGCAGACGATCTAAAAACTATAGCGCAAGAACTTATTAAACATAAACCAAAGTCGGTAGCAGTGCTGGCTAGCGCACCTGCAGCAGATAAAGTTGCTCTAGCGTGCGCAGTTGATTCTCTTTTAGTGGACAAAGGTGTAAATGCTGGACTCATAGTAAAAACCGCCGCAAATATAGTTGGTGGCTCAGGTGGTGGCAGACCTGATTTTGCTCAGGCTGGTGGTAAATATCCTGACAAAATCACTGATGCATTAAATGCTGCCTGGAAACAAATATCTGAAAGTAATGGTAGCAAATAATAGGTAGCAGACATTGACCAAAGGTGCCGTAATTTATGCAGATGGTGGTTCACGGGGTAATCCAGGACCAGCAGGGGCTGGTGCGGTTATTACTTTAGATGGCGAAACGCGGGCAGAGATCAGCAAATTTTTAGGACATGCGACTAATAATGTGGCCGAATATACCAGTCTAGTTTTAGCTTTAGAAAAAGCTTTAGACCTCCAATTCAAGCAAGTTCACGTATACATGGATTCAGAATTGATAGTAAAACAGATGACCGGTCATTACAGAGTTAAAAATGAAAAGCTAATTCCTTTATTTGCGAAAGCTCGAGGATTGGCTTCTAAATTTTCGTCTTTTGATATCAGTCATGTTCGCAGAGAACACAATAAAATTGCTGATCGTTTGGCTAATGAAGCTATGGATCAAGGTCAAAGTATGAAATATACAGAAAGCTTATAGGAGGATTATTTTGAACAAGCTAGTCAAATATGCTTTTTTTGAAGGCAATATTGTACCAATAGATCAAGCTAAAATTAGCATTATGACTCACGGTTTTATGTACGCTACTTCTATTTTTGAAGGTATTCGTGCTTATTGGAATAGCAAAGAGAAGCAAATGTATATTTTACGTTTGTCTGACCATTTAGAGCGCATGGAAGATAGTATGAAAGTAATGCTGTTAGAGATCAAATACTCAATAGATGATCTAAGCAAAATTATTGTTGATTTACTCAAGCGAGAAAATTTTCAAAGAGATGCTTATATAAGAATAACTGTTTATAAATCAGCGCAAAAAATTGGTGTAGGATTACAAAATTTGCCCTCGGACATTTGTATATTTGCTGTACCGTTTGACGATTATTATGAAGGTAAAGCTGGACTGCATGCATGTATTTCTGGTTGGCGTCGAGTAGAAGACAACGCCATTCCAGCTCGCTGCAAAATTGTTGGCGCATATGCTAATAGCGCGCTAAGCAAGGCTGATGCTATCTTGACTGGATTTGATGAAGCAATTGTATTATCAGAGTCCGGACATGTTTCAGAAGGCAGCGCCATGAATCTATTTTTAGTCAAGCATGGGCAATTAATTACTCCTGATAAAACTGAAAATATTCTAGAAGGTATAACTAGAGATATTATTATCAAATTGGCTCAAGATGAGCTCAATATAAAAACAGATTGCCGGACTGTTGATCGCAGTGAACTTTATATTGCCGATGAACTTTTCTTTACCGGCACTGGTGCTCAGGTTAAGCCAATTCTATCTGTGGATAGAAGACCGATTGCAAAAGGTGAAGTTGGACCTATAACTACCAAACTCATGGAATTATATTATTCAATGTCTCAAGGAAAGATTGAAAAATATAAGCACTGGCTCATTCCGGTTTAAAATAAGACTTCTACTAACCCTAATGCAACCTAGTCTATATTAATCAGGAGTTATATCTTTAACTTCGATGTTATCTGCTTGTTGTGCTTGCAATTGAGCTTCGACGGCTTCGACACGTCTATCTAAAGATTCGATTTCAATGAGATCTGGATCTATTTCAGCAAATAATTTTGCTTGATCAAAAAAAGCCTGTTGCTTGTAAAGACTGAATATATGATTTCCAATATTCTGCAGATGTCTGGCTCGTTCACTATGCAGCGTCATAATATCAAAACGTAAACGAGCTATCTTGGCTTTACGAACTGTAGCATCTGCCATTTGCTGAGTAGCTGTTTTTACCTTATTGAAAATTCCACTTATATTGTTGTTGTTTTCAACCATTTCTACTCTCTTGTTTTTTATTGTTTTACTAAGTTCTTTCAGGATTACTCAAGTTAAAATGTTGATGAATAAGATTGAGAGCATTTTCGGCATGAGTCTTTGGCGTAAGAAGACTAAATCGTAATTCTCCTGTAGCCACCATATGCACCGGTATATGGGCATGACTTAGAGCCTCAAAGACAGAAGCAATAACTTCTGGTTTACCATTTAAGTGCCGACTAATTACAGATATTCTAGCTAATTTATCATCAATCAATAATTTTGAGCCATCGGAATTTTGATTGGTCTCAATAATAGACTGCACTCTTGCTAGTGCTGATTTTTCTACCGTAAAAACAAGTTCTTGCATCGGTTCATCTTCACGAGCTAATAACATAACCATATCAGAGCCAATATTTAACTCGTTTAGCCTTAGAAATAATGAGGCTACACAATCTAATTTATTGGCTTGATCATTATTAAAAGTCATTTGCCAGCTAAACCAAACTTGGTTTAAATCAAGTGTTATACCAGAAATTGCATAGTCAGGAGCATTTGCTAACTCGGTTATTAAAGTTCCTTCGTCTTCTGGCCAAAAAGTGGAGCGAATGCGGACAGGCAATAGATTTTCTTTAGCTAAAGAAACAGCCCGTTCATTAATAACCTTGGCTCCTGTATAAGCCATTTCATACATTTCTTCGTAGCTAATGGTGCTCAGTTTGCTGGCCCGGCTAACCAGACGCGGATCACTTGTATAAACACCATTTACATCTGTATAAATATCACAGCGATCAGCACCAATTGCAGTGGCAACAGCCACAGCAGTTGTATCGGATCCCCCTCGGCCCAAAGTGGTTAACTCTTTATTGGCTGTCATACCCTGAAAACCAGCTACAACAGGAATTTCTCCCCTATTCATGCTCGTTTCTAAAGAAACTGGTCTAATTTCTTCAATTTTCGCCGAACCATGCTTACTTTCAGTAATAATTCCTGCTTGACCACCGGTAAAAGATCTAGCCTGTCCGCCCAGTTCTTGAATAGCCATTGTCATAAGCGCAACTGATTGCTGTTCGCCAGTAGTCAATAGCATATCCAATTCTCGAGCAGTTGGTTTGGGTGTAATCTGCTGAGCTAAAGAAATCAATTTATCTGTAGTATCGCCCATTGCTGAAACTACAGTTAACACCTCATTGCCCGCTTTCGCTTCATTGACGACTATTTGAGCAGCTTTACGGATACACTCAATATCTGCTACTGAAGTACCGCCAAATTTTTGTACTATTTTAGCCATTGATTCTTAAGCCGAGATATTGAGGATAATAAACAACCAACATAGAGTAGTCTTAGAGATTATAGTTTAAAACTAAAGGGGTTATAAATCTACTTATAATTTAGGCAGATTAGAGCTTGGTTAAAACCAGGTAAGAACAGGATATAAGTCAGTAAATATATGAAACAAGAAGATCTTATTAAGCACATTGACGGTCCGCAGTTAACTGTAGTGCCATTGGGCGGGCAAAGCGAACTGGGTCAGGTACTCTGGCTAATTTCTTATAAAGGAGAAATAATAATTGTTGACGCTGGGGCAGCTTATCCGACCAGAGAATCTCCAGGAGTGGATTTGCTCCTACCAAATACAACCTTTTTAGAGGCTAATCAGGACAGAATTAAGGCTTTGTTGTTAACTAGTGGCAACGAAGAATATTTGGGCGCTGTACCTTATTTGGTTAAGCATGTGACTGTGCCAAAAATTATGGCCCCTAAATTTGTTTGTTGTTTACTAGAACAAACGAAAGAAGATCTTCCTGCTGATCATCCTTTAAAAGATATCCCAATTGAAAATATTGAAACTAAGCAGACTTATAGTATCGGACCATTCAAGGTGGAATGGATAAAAGTAAATGATTCGGCAGCCCAAGTTTCAGCTTTACTTATATCGGCCGGTCATAACGAAATAGTTTATATGACTAGTTTCAAACTCGACCAAACTCCCACTGATAACGAAATGGCCGATATAGCAAGGCTAGCTAAATTAGGCGAAAAAGGCATTACCCTGCTGATAGGAAGTTCAGCTGGCATAGAAAAACCCGGCTATTCAGAGTCTGAATCATCTCTTTATGATAAGTTGCATTCTCGCATTAGTAAAGCGCGAGGCAGAGTAATAGTGCTTATGTCAGGTACAAATACTTATCGACTGCAAACATTGATTGATATAGCCAAAACATGCAGTAGAAAAATATTACTGCTTGGTGATTCCCTGATCCGCTCTGCGGTGGCTTCGACAATGATTGGAAACTTAGTCTACGAGCCCGAGCTGGAACTCTCTTTGGATGACTTAGATAAGACAGCTGATAAAAACATCCTGGTTGTGGCCGCGGGTAAAGAAGGTAATCCTATGTCAGCGCTTGCTGAATTGGGGGAGGGTATTTATAGGGATCTAAGCACTAAAAGTAGTGACACAATTATTTATAGTAGCGAAATTCAGCCTGGAAGATTACGACAGATGGCTATGCTACTGGATCAATTCCTTCTTGCCGATATAAAAATTTACTGGGGAGAAGAGCAGGGTGTTCATGTGCCGCGCACTGCTAGCCAGGAAGAATTAAAGTTGATACTTTCTTTGACTAAACCCGATTACTTTATACCTGCATTCGGTGAAGGACGTCACATTATGCATCATGCACAAATGGCTACAGAATGCGGTATGACAGCAGAGTCTATTTTCCCATTACAAAATGGTCAAATGCTTACTATTGAACATGGCGATGCGGCAATTGCGGGGAGAGTTGAATATCAGGCAGTGTTAGTAAATAGAGAACATGGTGAACGCATTACGACTTTTACTGTCAACGAGAGAAGAGCGATGAGTTCAGAAGGTTTGATTACAATTAGTCTTATTATCGATAGTGAGGGAAAATTGGTTAGCGGCCCACAGTTTGATTGCAGTGCTGCTAGTTTTCGTTATTCTTTACAGTGGAAAGAAGCTTGTACAGAAATGACAAAGAATATTATTGAAGCGATCAGCAATAAAATATCAGATGCAAAAAAGTCAAAAGATGAAATGGATGAAAGCGCCATAAGGGCTCTAGTAAGAGATACCGCGTTTAAAACTTTGCGAGCTCAATTGCAAACCAAACCAGTTCTGCAAATCATTATTCAGCGCTTGATAGCAAAAAAGTGAGACTACCAGGCGCCTTCAATGTATATAGCATTGTCTTCATCTAAAGTGACTGTCTGAATAGGGCTATCACTGAGCTTAACAGGCCACAGCCAATAATATTTCAGTCCGGGTACTTTGTGGAAGGCGACAATCCACCAATTAGCTTTATCAGCAACTGTTTGCCCTCTTCTATAGCCGCCAGCCTCTCTGCGGATTGGTACATCGATTGGGAACAGTCCTTGGTTGAAAGCTTGCACTTCTAACTCAGTGTGGTTCTCGGTAAATACGCTCTGGGCTAGGTCATAACGTTTTTTTCGATCGTCTTCTTTAGCATTGACTATGATTGCTTCTTTGCGCAGGTAGGGAATCATATTGTCTGCCCACCCATATTCAGTAAAAATACTGTGGGGACGGCTAGTACCTGAATCTTTAAGTGCTGCTGTCATAATGTATTGCATGCGCCAGCCACCGGTTGGGAATGCTTTATCTAGACGAGATACGGTCCAATAACCCATACCAAGCGCCATTTGCCGCAAAGATTTATCTTTTAATGCTATTTTATCGGGATCACTTTTTTTGTGAGGCGGTGGTACTGGGTAGGGGTAGATACGGCACGAATCAAAAGCATTTTTATTGTGAGGAACAGTTATGCGAATGTTCAAAGTAATTTTGGGTCGACCGGCACTAGTCGTGTCTGATGAATTTTTGTCTGCTTCAATACTGTCTATTATAGATGTTTGGTCATCTAAGTTAAGGGCAAAGGCTATCTGGACTGTTGCTGTGGCAACAACCAGGGCAATAGCAAAAAAACCTAAAAGACACTTAGAGGATTTCAATTTCCGCACAAGAAGACCCAACAATTGACAATGAAGTCTCTATTCTAGTCTAGTGGTTTGTAATTTGGCGGTAAGCCAGCATTATAAATTGCTTCAAAAGCCTTCAATAGTCCTTCTTCTTTTCTTTTTGGCTTGGCGCCCAGCACCAATTCAATCAAACGTTTAAGGCTTGTCATTTCAAATTGTTTAATTCCCGCTGTAGTGCTTTGTCCCCGCTCAGACTCCATAACAGTGACTACTTGGCTACTGGGAAGATTAAAAAAGAAATCTACATATTCAGGTTCAAAATGATTACCTTTGCCAGATAACATAATCTCAGCCACCTTTTCTAAGGGCATGCGATTACGGTAATGTCTTTCTGAAGTTAGAGCGTCAAATACATCTGCAACGGCTATGATTCTTGCTAAATAGGGGATTTCATTACCTTTTAAATTGCGATAATAGCCAGAACCATCAATTTTTTCATGATGGCAGGAAGCAATAAAGGGTACGGAAGCTAATTTGCCTTTGAAAGGCAAATTAGAAAGTAAATCATAGGTATAACGAGCGTGTTGTTGTACGCAGGCGAATTCTGTTGACGTCAGTCTGCCATTTTTCCATAAAATAGCCTCAGGCACACCAATTTTGCCATAATCATGCATCATAGCTGCATAACGTAAAACCGGAAGATCTACCTCAGGGATTTTTAGACTTTTGCCTAGCAACAAACTGTAATTTGTTACGCGAATTGAATGTCCAGCGGTGAGCGGATCACGTTTATCAATAGTTTGAGCAAGCGTTTCCAGGGTGCGGTCCACGAAATGCTCAATTTCCAAATAAGCCTGTGCTTGTTCGATAAGTCCAGCAGCAACTGTTGTTAGGGCAAGAAGCCATTCTTCGTCGCTTTCTGTGAACGAGCCAGTTGATTTATTTAGGACTTGAAATACCCCAATTACATCAGCGTGTCTATTGAGCATAGGCACACAGAGAATACTTTCAGTACGATAGCCTGTTAATCTATCGAATGCAGGATCAAAGTGCTTATTTTTATAAGCGTCTGCAATATTGATTTGTTTAGCAGTGCGGGCACATTGACTAACTACGCTCGCAGCCGACAAAGCCACTCGTATCTGCTTTTGTTTGTCTAGTCCTTGAGCTAATTGTGTCCAGAGTTCCGCTTTTTGTTTATCTAGGATAAAAACACTGCAGCGATCACAATTTAAGATACTCTGAGTCTCTTTAGTAATTACATCCAATAAAGATTCAAGCCGACGTTCTGTGGTCAGTGCCTTAATTACACGATAGAGACCCGATAACGGTCTAAGCCTTTTAAGCTCTTCTTCCATGCCCATGGATCTAATCGTTCGTTCCACTAAAGCCAATTCTTTTTTGGTTAATTCAGAGGTAAGAACTTCAATACTGTCACGGGTGCTTTCTTTATTATCGGTATCGATATTTAAGGGAAACTCGAGTCGATCTGACTTACGGTTGTCCTTTCTATACATTGGCTTGGACATTTACCCACTCTCTCAAGCAAAGTTTTCTTATTAAGCATAAGTACAATTAACTTATATCCATATATACCCGTTAACTATGAGCTATCTATGAAATTTTCAGCTTACCCGAAGATACTATAGAGACGTTCTGCTTAAGAACAAGTAAACAGGGCAACAATTCCTAACTTTAATATTTACTTGCTTGCCTTGACTTAATAATGGAAAAGATGCATCCGTCCCATAATTTAAGCCCAGCCTGGCATTTTATTCGTAAATAACTTGAGGATATTTGGGCGCTTCAAGCTGGCGCCAGAAAAGCAAGCAAGCTCTGCCAATTACTCGTTTTTGGTCTAAGAATCCCCAAACATGGCTATCTTCACTATTATTGCGGTTATCACCCATCATAAATAATTGACCATCAGGTACGACAATTGGCTGACTGGACTGATCGCTATCGCCATAGGGCCTAACTACTCCCCCTCCGGTCGATCGACCCTGAATATCACCCAAAACGGTTAAATCATAAGCAGGTAACTCTTTGATATAGGCGGATTCATTTAAAAGTTGCCCATTTATGAAAACACCCTGATTTTTCGCGATGCGAATATGGTCCTTTGGCAAACCGACAACACGTTTAATAAAGGCTGGTTCATAAGGTAAAAATGGTAAACCAGTGAGGCGCCCAAGCACAGTTAATGGATCATTGCTTAAATCATGTCCACCCATTTCGACCGGTGGTGGGTAGAAAACGAGAATATCTCCTCGCTTAATTGCGACATTAAAATGGCCAGATAATTTTTCCACTAAAAGGCGGTCATTAATTTGTAAAGTGGGCTCCATGGAGCTTGATGGAATATAGCGAGCTTCCGCTAATGTCCAGCGGATAACTATCAATAAAACAAGCGTAACTAAAACTAATTCCACCAATTCTTTTACTAAGGCAACTATGAAATTGGGTTCTTGTTTATTCTGTTTTTGAATAGAATTATTGTCGGACATTTCCTTCGGTTCTGTTAAATGAGGCGTAGCTTCACGCGCGGAAACTGAGTCAAATTGTTCCATTTTCTACCTGCTGGGAGCTATTGATTTAAGGCGAACATTCAGGAATTCCCATATGTCTGCTCAGTTGGCACATTATCTCATGAATATATAATGGCTTCAATGCCATGAATTGCCTTGACTATTATGGTAAATGTTTATTTGGCTAAAAGATCCTTTAGCACAGTAACATAATTATCCATTTCCTCTTTAGTATTCATTTCAGTTGTAGCAATCAGGATGCCATTATCTAATTTGGAATTACTTAAATCCAGACCACCTAAAATGTTTTTGGCTTCTAACAGCTTAAGCACTTCTTTTGCGGGTTTAGCAGTAACTATGGCAAATTCGCTGAAGAAAGGACTTTCAAAGGCTAATTTCACATCAGGAATTTTGGTTAATTCAGCAGCTAAATAATGAGCTTTTTGCATACTGGCATAAGCAATAGCCTTTAATCCTTGCGGCCCGAGGGCCGATAGATAAACAAGCATGGTGAGGGCATTTAAAGCTTGATTGGTACAAATATTCGAGGTGGCCTTAGAACGCCGAATATGCTGTTCACGCGCTTGCAAGGTCAGAGTATAAGCGCGACGCCCCTCGCTATCAACTGTCATGCCTGATAATCGACCAGGAAGCTGACGTACATATTCTTTCCGACAAGCCATGAAACCAGCTGAAGGACCCCCAAACGAAAGCCAATTGCCACAGGGTTGGGCGTCTCCAACTACAATATCAGCAGCAAAATCTCCCGGTGGACTTATATAACCCAAAGCAATAGGATCGCTAACAATTATCAATAACGCGCCTGCATTGTGAACAGTCTTTTCAATACTCTTTAAATTCTCTATGGTGCCAAAATAATTAGGATATTGCACGACTACCGCTGCCGTTTCGCTATCGATGGCAGAAACATCAGTTTTACCTTGGCTTGAAGATCGAATTTCGAGCTGAAGACCACAGGATTTAACATAAGTACTTACAACGGCGTAATATTCGGGGTTGAGAGCATCGCTTATAACAATTTTTTGTTTGTCCGTAAGGCGGCTGGCCATTAAGACTGCCTCCGCGCAAGCAGTAGGGCCATCATACATAGAAGCATTGGCGACATCCATGTTAGTAAGTAAGCATATGGCAGTTTGAAATTCATAAATTGCCTGCAAATTGCCCTGGCTAACTTCAGCCTGGTAAGGCGTGTAACTTGTGGCAAATTCACTGCGAGAAACAACGGCAGACACAATTGCTGGTACAAAGCGTCTGTAGGAGCCACCACCTATGAAACAACTTTGTGCCGAGGCAGGCTTGTTTTTCTTTGCTAATTTGGTTATGGCATTGACTAATTCCAATTCACTCATTGTTGGCGGCAATGACAGAGGTTTTGCTCTTATGTTAGCAGGAACATGTTTGATAAGTTCTTCAAAAGAACTAACACCAATTTCAGCCAACATTGCTAAGCGGTCAGCTTCAGTATGAGGCAAATAAGGAAAGTGGATTTCGGCAGATGTTTTTTCGCTATCTGATTTCATAGTAGTAGCACTAGTATTGCTCGCTGAAGGTAGAAGTGTTTCTTGGCAATTAGTCATTAGTATTTACTCGCAAGAGGTTAGACGGTTCGCAATTAGAAAGAACTGATCCTATCAATTAGTACAATACTTTTGGCTAATTAGTCTTTTAACTATTACTCAAATACCGGTTCTGTTCTATATATAAGTGTGCATGAGAGCGAATTGCTTGCTTACATAAATCTTAGGTTAAGGTAGAATTTCAGTGTAACTAAACATTTGCAAAGTTGATACGGTATTTGAGTGGATGTCTCTTTTATAGGAAGCAACAGTGAAAAGCAGATCTATAATTGAAGAAAATGTTTTGTTGCCAAAAGAAATGCCACTATATACAGTGGCTGGCAGGTAATAACAACTTTGCAGGGCTTTACTCTAAGGAATTAACCCAGGATTGAAAACAAAAGCCATAATTGGTCTTGGCAATCTTGACCCAAAATATGATAACACTCGTCACAACGCCGGATTTGAAGTGGTAGATAGCCTTGCTGTCCTCAAAGAAATTGGCGCTGAAAAATTTGCTCTCAACAAGCGCCTTCATGCCCAAATTGCTCTTTCTATTTTTATTGATATCAAGCTCTATTTAGCCAAGCCTATTACTTACATGAATGAGTCAGGCAAAGCAGCTTTGGCTATCAAGAACTTCTATAAGATTGACTTTGCTGATCTTCTAATAGTTCATGATGATGTTTCTTTACCCCTAGGAAAAATTCGTTTACAAAAAGAAGGTGGTGCTGGTGGTCAACATGGAGTGGAGTCGATTATCAATTGCTTCAGTGGGCAAAAAGGCTTTAGTCGTTTGAAAATTGGAATTGGTCCTGATCCTGGTGGTGATTTACGATCCAATTATGTTTTGCAAAAATTTAGCAAGAATGAAAGAGAGATTTTAGGTCAGATCTTGGAACTGGCTACCAGAGCATGTTTTATGTGGCTAACTAACGGCATTGATCAAACAATGAATGAATTCAACGGTCTCGATTTGCTTTCTAAATAAAAACGATCTTTAATCAAGGCACGACTCAATAATTATTGAAATATATGAAAAAAATAAATGCTTAGCGATATCCGTTACGCTTTGTATCAAAGGCTAATACGTCATAAATTTGAATATCTTCGACTGGCATAATGACCATTGATAAGATTTATTCGATGAGTTCTCAGGAGCAAATTTAGGTTGTTAGAAGCAATTTTTGGTTCGCCGCTCGATACAGATATAGATAAGCTACCGTTTGTTCAAAGAATTGCAGCAACATTGTTTAGCGATCAACCAGGTAGTGCCAGCCGAAATTTTTTCCTTTCTGCTTTGTGGTGGTCACTACTTGGCATGGGAGCAGGTCTTTTTGCGGCGGCTGAATTTGCTATGCCTGATCTGGTACACAACGTACCGCAATTAGCCATGCCTCATTTACGTATGTGGCATGTCAATGGTGTAGCTATAGGTTGGCTATCCATGGGATATGTAGGGTCCATGTTCTATATGGTCCCGAGTTTGTGCAAAACCAAATTGTGGAGTGAACGTTTGGGAAACTTCACTATGTGGGTTTGGAACATATTAATGGTTGCTGCTTTGTGCACTTTGCTCAATGGTAATACCGAAGGACGTGAATATGCGGAACTAGGTGCCATTATTGATGTCATGGTTGTGATTGGTCTGATTAGCGTTGCGATGAACATCTACATGACTCTCATTAACCGCAAAGTCAAAAAGCTTTATGTCTCCCTTTGGTATTTTCTTGGATCTTTGTTTTGGTTTCCTCTCGTTTATATTATTGGGCAACGTGCCTTTGTTGCTTTGCCAGGCTTAAATGACGCTATTGTCGGCTGGTTTTATGGTCACAATATTTTAGGTATGTGGTTTACTACGGTTGGCGTAGGCATGATGTATTATCTTTTGCCCAGACTTACACAAGCACCGTTATATAGTCATGGTTTATCAATGCTTGGTTTCTGGGGAATAGCTTTGTTCTACGCTCCTACAGGTACGCACCATATTTTGCAGTCGCCTGCACCTGAATGGTTGAAGGCTATTGCTGTTATCTCATCAATATTTTTACTAGTTCCAGTTTTGACTGTACTAACTAATTTCTTTATGACTATGAGAGGCAAATGGGGCATGGTTGTAACTGACTTGCCTTTGCGCTTCGCCGTTACTTCGTCCATTTTTTACCTTATAACTTGTGTCCAGGGGCCATTTCAAGCTACACGCTGGGTCAATTGGTATTTGCATTTTTCCCAATGGGTGGTAGGACATGCGCATTTAGCATTGCTTGGCACATTTTCTTTTATTCTTACCTCGTCCTTTTATTATTGTATGCCGCGTTTAACTGGTAAGAATTGGCACAGCCAGGGAATGATCAGAGCCCATTATTGGCTTAAAATGTTAGGATTCGTATTAATGATGGTTTCATTGACCACTGCTGGATTGGTGCAAGCTGCTGGCTGGGCATTTGGTATTCCAGTTGATCAATGGAGTTTACAAATTCGTCCTTATTGGTTTTTACGTGAATTAAGTGGCGTGATGATATTGCTTGGTCAAATTATTTTTGCCTACAATACCTATAAGACTTTATATTCTGCAGCACCTGCTCCGGAAGCTGGAGCGAAACAGATCAAACCGGTGGAGGTAAGAGTCTGATGAATAGCTATGGTAAGGCAGCCATTGGCATCATGACCACCTTTTTTATTATTATATTTTCCACCGTGCTCATGCCTATGTATGTGTTCAATCCAAAAGCAACAGGACATGGTAATGATTACGTAGCAACTAAAGATGGGGATGCTCATCGGGGCAGACAAATATATGTGCGTGAAGGTTGTTTTTATTGTCACAGCCAATTTACTCGTTTACAAGATCGTGGTTACGGTCCTCTAGTTAGAGCTGGTGATTATTACAAAGATAATGATCAAACTTATGAAACTCCTCACGTTTTAGGAACTGCTCGTACAGGACCGGATTTGACTAATGAAGGCGGCAGGATGTCTTCTGAATGGCAAAAAGCACACTTGGTTGAGCCGCGCGCTGTTAAGCCTGGTTCCATCATGCCTAGCTTTAGTTATTTAAATGATCAAGATATGAATGATCTTGTCACTTATATTCAAAGTCTGGGAAATATGCGCAAAGTGCAGCATTTTGTTCAAGCTCCAGATGAGTATCGAGATACAACCGAATTAGGACAAAAATTATTAGCGCGTAAAACGGTGGATACTAATTCTTCTTCAGCAGCAAATGCTGGACGCGGTATTTTTACACAGAATTGCGCAGTCTGTCATGGTTTGGAAGGTTATGGCAATGGTCCTAATGCCATTACTTTGGAAAAAAAGCCAGCTAATTTCAGCAGACCTTTTTATCAACAATATCCTGATGACTTTTGGTTTTACAGAGTCAGCGAAGGTGTGCCAGGTACACGTATGCCCCGCTTTGGTGAAGTATTGACAGAAGAGCAACGCTGGTATTTAGTTGCTTACCTTAAAACTTTGCCTAAAGATAAGGAAGTAGTAATTGATAATATAGATCAATTGGATAAAGTACCGCCAATAAGGTTACCAAAATTGTCTGAACAACAGTACGAGCCTCATACGGGAGGTTAATAATATGTGTCCAAATTGTGTATTAAATCAAGCCAGTCTTCAATCAGGGATGTATGTTGCCTTTGGCATCTGCGCCTTGTTCTTTATAGTTGGTGTTCTGGCTATGATGTGGGCTTTTAAAAACGGCGAATTTGAAAATATGGAAGATAGTAAATTTGAAATGCTTGATGATGGTCCTGATGGAGAACTAGCGAAAAAGGCAAAAGCTCAAGTTGACAAATTCCGCACTGGTAATATCGGTTAGATAGAGCACTACTAAGGCTATTAAATATGACAGACGAAACCCCAAATTTAGCTCCTCCAGCTTCACCGAAGATAGATGTGCAGTCAGCCAAAGTACCAGGTACTAATGTGGCTGGAAATGTACTTCCGCCAGGTTCAGTGCCATCAACTGATGAAGGGCATTACGAAGAAGTGTCTGAATATCGCATTGGTGAAGGACCGCCGCCACTCTTCCTGGTGGTCGCATTTATTTTTATCGTTGTCTGGGCGTTATTCTCCTGGATACCGTTTTTTGGCTATTAACAAGTGAATGGTGAAAGTACAGAAATGGTGAAAGTACAGAAGTGATGGCAAAGAAGAAATTAAGCTTAATAGTTTGGATATTACCCCTGCTTCTTGCCGCGTGTACTAATAAAGAAGTTTTGACGGGCAAAGAAACTTCATTGGTTAAAGAAACTGTCACCGCTGGTAACCAAGATATTATCTTTCCAGATGCTTCGCCTTCAGTACCAGATGGTGAAGTCACTTGGCAAAAACTTAATTGCGCCGCGTGCCATGGTGTGGATGGCAAGGGTGCTTCTGGCAAAAGCACAGTTAATTTAACAGACAAAAACTATATGAATAAACAAAAGCCAGTCGATCAATATCGATTCTTGGCATTCGGCAAGCCCGATTCCAGTCATCCTGCTGTAAATAAACTTGTGAGTAGAAGAGATGCTTGGAATTTGGTCTTTTACGTACGTTCACTCGCTAGATATCCTATGGCTCCCATGCCCAGTCCTCAGTTCATGGCAATTGATCCAGTATTCGGTTCTAATTGTGCAGTTTGTCATGGTAAAAAAGGATATGGCGATGGGCCGTTGAGTCATAATCTTGAGCCGTCGCCGGCTAATTTTCAAGATTTCAAGCGTTTTTATGATCGGTCTGATGCTGTTCTTTGGGACCATATTGCCAACGGCATAAAATGGGAAGGTATGCCGAATTTCCTAGGAAAAGAAGATAAGGCAAAAAATGTAAAATTTGACGATGCTTATATATGGAAATTGGTGGATTATGTGCGGCAATTCCAGGAAACTACAATAAAAACATCGCCTGGTGACGCTAAGACAGTTAAAGGTAAAAACTTAAGTACATAACTTAGGCTCAATCTAGGCTATTAGGCTATGATCAGAGTAGTAAAGACAAGTAAAAAAGAAACAAATAAGTATATCAATGAGAAGTGACAATGAGTGAAGAAGAGCTAAGCAAATCTAGAAGAATTTTTCTCAAAACAATAGCCGCAATCCCCCTTGCTGCTACTTTTGGCTTACTTGCTTCGCCATTGCTTAGATATTTAAGGCCCACATTAAAGCCACTGGACATTTTTGGTGCTTCTGATCAACCATCTGCTGAAGGAGACCCAGTTGTTTTTAGAGACAGTGATTTTCCTGATGCCTGGACATGTTTGCCTTTTATGTTCAAACAAAGTTATATAGAATATAATCCCGAAGGCAAAGAAACTCGTATGATTCCTGGCTTTATTGTCAAGCTGCCTAACGGAGATGTTGTGGCATACAGTCGTATTTGTCCACATCTTGGCTGTATCTTTAATTTTGTCAAAGACCCCGCTGAATGTGCTAAGGGCTATAACTTTAAGCCTGATGGTCCCGTATTTGCCTGCCCGTGTCATTTAAGTGTTTATGATATTAAGAACGGCGGCAAAGTGGTGAGCGGCCCTGCGCCTCGGCCACCCAGACATTTTGATATCAAAAGAGAAGGAGATCAATACAAGATAGTGTCGTTGGAGGCTGGGGGAATTGCCTAATACATCGCAGACAATGACTGATGGTATCATTGGTAGTATCGGCAGTGCCCTTAGTGGCGCTGTTGACTGGACAAAAACCAGGATAGGCAACATTGATATTTTTGATGAACACTATCAATTGGAAGCCAAAACTAATCCATTTTATGCTCTTGGTCCCATTTTTTATTTAGTTTGGGTCATTGTTATAGTTACTGGCTGTTTGCTTATCATATGGTATGTTCCTACCAAAGCAGCGGCTTTTGATTCTATTCTCAAAATCCAGGAAAATATTCCTTTTGGTGGTTTAATTCGTGGCATGCACAAATATGGTGCTGATGCCATGATCATTGCTGCTACGATGCGCTTGTATCGTATGTTCCTTATGGCTGATTATAAGCCGGGTAAAGAATTCAATATTGCGATTGGCTTAATAGGCCTGTTACTTTCAATGTATTCTGGTTTAACCGGTTATCTTTTGATATGGAATCAACGCGCTTTCTGGGCAACAAAAGTGTTTGCTACATTCCCCACTTATATGGATCAATTTCCTGTTATGGGAGACTTTTACTTACCGTTAGTTAAGTCGATGCATATGGGCTGGAATACGGCTGAAGTATTATTAGGTGGTGGGGCTGCTATTACTCAAGAAACAATTACACGTTTCTTTTCTCTACACTTAGCCTTCTCATTGATTCCGCTTATTTTTGTTGAGCTTTACTTTTACAAAAACTCTTATAAACGTATACCGCTTAGCTGGCTAAAACGCAGCGTTATTATTCTTATGTTGGTTTTAGTCTCTGTAGTATTGCCTGCTGCTCAAGGACATCGTTCTAATCCAGATGTGACACCATTGCCCATTTTGTCTGACTGGTATTTCCTTGGTCTTTATCAAATGTATAAATATCTGGAACCAGTAGTAGCTACAGAAATTACAATGGTTATTCCACTTTCTGTGGTGCTATTACCTTTTATAGATGTGTGGATAACTGGACCAGAAAAAGACATTGCTAAGCGTCCGCTTATTTTTATGGTTACTTTAATGGGCGCATTGTGTTGGATAATATTCTCCTTCCTGATTATTGTTAACATAGCTAATATTCATAACGATCCGCCGTTTTGGCGCCTTTTCCTTTTTGGCTTAATTGATATCGGTGTACTGTGGCAATTAGCATTAATGTGCCAGGAAACACAAATACCACAGCGTCTGAAAAATGCTAGAGCGGCATTAATCCTGGCTGTTGTGGGTGCTGTTCAAACTATAGTTGCATTGGGATATTATTTTATGGCCAAAACAGAAATGTTCTTGTCACCACTGGGGCAAGGATTAGTTTATCGCCTATTTTGCAACAAGCTAACTGCAGGGGATTCTGCCAAACAAGCCGAAGATTTTGTGAGAAAACTCAATCCTGTAAGTCATCCAATCAACCAAGAGTATTGGAATTTCCACACACTTCTTGATCCTTCCTATATAAAAGTCGTAGGAGCACCAGCAGGGCAAGACCTCCTTAAACAATTAGCCCAGACATGTCAAACATCTACTCCAATTGATTTTATATTTCAATTGATTCCTACTTTCACACCGGCTCCCCATGCTTCTTATAGTGGCTTGCTTGATTATATGGTTACCAATCGTTGGTTGAATGACTATTTGACCTTGTATGATCGCATGACACCGGGTGTAGTGGCTCCTTATCCGTTAAATGTACCTGCTTTAGATCTTATGTGGATGTGGTTGTCTGTAATAGTAATGTTTGCAGGTATTGCCACCTGGTGGTTTAGTAACAAGGCACCCGCTGAAAAGGCTGAAAAGAAAGAAGTGGCGAAACCGGTAGTTTCCGGTACTTAAGGATACTATCTATGGCTAAGGCAAAGAAAAACAGGAATACAGCCAGAAAGCCAGAACCGAACAAAGAAGGAAAAGACTTAGAAAAGATGACTGTCCAATCACTCTCACCAGAATTAAAAAGGTTCAAGGTCAAGCTGTCAATCAGAATTGCAGTAATTATCTTGTCAGTTTTAGCACTATCCTGGTTCTTTGAAGGTTGGCGCGAGATTAATAAGAGCATCACCCCAGTACACGTAGCTGTTTTTATTAGTGGTACTGCTGTAACTGCCGCTTTACTGTATTTGCAGGGCTTTTGGATTTATCTGGAAGAAAAATATAAAGGTACGTTGAGAAGAAAACTCGAACATTTTGAAAAACTAGAACAACGCTGGTTGAGGAAAGGTAATTAAAAGGATAACAAGAGATTGTAACGAGCAAACGACGACGGTGAGGCGTCGGAAGCACAACAGAATATAAGTTATTCTGTTGAGGGATAAAGCGGAGAGAGCACAAGGCGTATAAATTACGCCGCAGGAGTTATACCGAAGGCGTCGGGAGTAAAGCGGAGAGAACAGTGATTAAAGGTCCTAAAGACATTTTGATATTGATATTAGCGGCTATGTGCTTAGTTGTTAGTTTAGTCTTTCTGCCCTGGTCTGAGCTAAACTTTACTGGCAATTTTCCTGCTTGGCTTTCTGGAGTTATGGACTATTTCGGTGTAAATCATCGTTTCACTGAGCTAGCTGCGAACAAAACATTGATGGAAGTAGTCACAGCAAAAGATGTGCAAACTCATTTAGGTGACTATGCCTATTCTTTATTTCTCTTCGTAGCTATGACTGCTGCAGCGGTAGCCATTGTTTTAATTGGTAAAGAAGACAATTCTGAGAAGACTGTTTTACAAGCAAAAAAATAGAGGTGCAAGTAAGTGACCAGCTCAGTGAATAATGAAACAAACAATAATTGGTTGAAGAAAGCATATAACCAATTTATTGATGGTGCTAATCAAGTCACATTGGTTATTGAAGATGGCATCAATATTGCTATCACGAGTAAATATAACCCCCTCTATTATCACGGTGCTCTGCCTCAATTTTATCTTTGGGTATTGTTTTTATCAGGACTTTTATTATTTGCCTATTATATTCCTACGATAGATAATGCATACTTATCAAACAAGCTTGTTAACGCATGGACTTCGGTGCAGTACATTACTAATTCATTGCCTTTTGGTGGTGTGATAAGAGGCATGCATCGTTATTCTGGCGATGCGATGGTTCTGTTCATTTTCTTGCATGCTATTCGGGTGTGGTTTACAGATCGCTATCGCCAATATCGCTGGATACAATGGGTAACCGGTGTGATATTGCTTTTGATGGTCTTATTTATTGGTCAGACTGGTTATTATTTAGTTTGGGATGAGCGCTCATTATTGCTGACTCGTATGACAGTAAGCGCACTGGACGCACTGCCTATAATTGGTGGACCATTGAAAACCTGGTTTCTTAATGGCGACACAATCACTAATCTTACTTTGTCTAATTTCTTATTTATTCACATTGGTCTTTCTTTCGCTCTTCTGTTTGTTCTATGGCTGCATTATGTGCGCATGACAAGACCAGTCATTACGCCTCCACCAGCAGTTAACTTCATTCTTGTTGCTGCTATTTTATTGATTGTATTTTTAGTGCCTTTTAGCAGTGGCCCAATGGCCAATTTGAACAGTCAACCGAATTCATATGATGTTGACTGGTTCTTCCTCTTTAATTACTGGCTCATGGGACACATGCCGATGGCCGTTTTCTGGATAAGCATGACAGCGTTGGCTGTGGGCGCTACCATATTGCCATGGTTTGTAAAAACCATCACACCGCCGGTAACACCAGCCGAAGTAGTTATTAGCAAGTGTACCGGTTGCTCCTTATGTTATCGTGACTGTCCTTATCAGGCCATTGAAATGGTTCCAGCTCCCGCTGGTTCGCGCTTTAAGCTTTTAGCCACTGTCAATGTTCCTCGTTGCTCTTCCTGTGGTATATGTGTGGGATCCTGTGCTTTTGATGCTATTGACCTACCGCAATTGCCTGACGCATCCATTCTCACCCAAATTAAAAGTCTGGCGGAGGCAAAATAATGGCTGACAAAAAAACAGTAATTACACTTGTATGCGAACGTGCTGCTGATCTAAATTCCTTGTTGGACAGTAACGGCAGTATTAATGGCATGCCAGATGTGCACGTAGTGAAGTTTCCCTGTAGCGGTATGATCCAGCCACTGATGATTGAGGCGGCTCTTAAAGCAGGTGCAGGTGGAGTAATTGTTTGTGGTTGCCAGATTGGTGATTGCTATTACCGCGAAGGTAATAAAATGATCAGAGACCGCCTTTTAGGCGAACGTCCACCAGGACTTAAAAAGGCGGTTGATCGACGTCGAGTAATGGCACTCTGGTTATCTCGTACTCAAAAAGGAAGATTTCTTTCTGAAGCAAAAGAATTTGTTGCTCAGATGGCTAAATTAGATCAAGAAGAAAAAGCTGTCAAAACAGCGTCCTAATGCATTACTGTGATAAGTCGAAAAGGTTTGATAGAGAGATAAACAATGGCCGTAGAAAAGCAAAAAATTAGCGAGTTTCAATTAATCCAGCGCTGGTTCTGGTTTTTTGTACTGTATTTTGCTTTTATTGTTTTAATAGCCTGTTTTGGTTTGGTTGCTGAGTTTTAGACAGTCAGTCGGTTATATCCCAGAAAGCCTGCTTCTTAGATCACTACTTACCGGCTCCTATAATATAGGAGCCGGTAAGTCATAATGGGAGTATCCGTCCGGTGATCTGCAGGTTAGCCCTCGTTATAAGTGCCAACGGCGCATCTGCGGCGCACTCAGCGTCCCTAAAGATATCAATCGTTCGCGTGAAGAGTTTCATTAATACCTCCCCACACCGACTTGTTAGTCGGGAGTACTTCAACAACACCTGTTTGACTATTACGTCTGTATAGCAATCGATCGTGGCCGGAGAGATTACGTGCATACTCGATGGGACCCGTCTGGCAGACGCACCTTCGTTCCCGCAGTGACATATAAGCCAGCTTCGACGACGCATTTGTCGCCCAATGCGATCCCAATTCCGGCGTTCGCACCTAAGAGAGAGCCCCGACCGATAGAGTTTGTACTTTTTCCACCACCAGAAAGCGTTCCCATAATCGACGATCCTGCACCGACATCGCTACCTTCTCCGACTGTAACTCCTGGTGTGACACGCCCCTCGATCATACACTTACCAAGCGTACCTGCGTTGAAGTTGACAAATCCTTCATGCATTACCGTTGTCCCCTCGGAGAGGAAGGCACCCAACCGCACTCGATCCGCGTCGCCGATGCGAACTCCGCTTGGAACTATATAGTCTGTCATTCTCGGAAACTTATCTACCGAAAACACGGTCAGATGATGATACTCTGTCGCAACTGCTGTTCGTAGTGCATTCACACGGTGTGGGAGAACAGGTCCGGCTGACGTCCATGCAACAATTGGGAGGTGTTCGAATAGACCATCAAGACAAATGCTATTCGGCCGCGCCTCCCTGTTTGACAGAAGATGTAATCTAAAGTAAGCGTCTTCTGTACTGTGAATTGGCTCGGCTACATTTAGCTCAACCTCAAATGTTTCATTCCTTATTAACCTGTGTTTCTCAGCCAAACACGAACGTGCGGCCGTTCTATCTTCAGGATAAAACGCCTCAATCACTAGCCTAGACTCAACGTCGATATATCGTTGACCATACGATTTCATAATCACCTCATCCATTCGCACGCCTTTTTACATTGACTATGGTTGCTTTTGAAAGGTCAAAGGTCTTCGCTACGCATCAATTAATTATTATTGCAAAATACGTCTTCAAAAAAATGGGATGCTACCAGGAAGGAGATAAATTATGCGGTTCTTAAGACCCGCACTTCGCTTTCCCATTTGTTTGTCAGATGTTCATAACGCGCTTTTCTAAGTTCATAGCGTTGTTGTAAATTGAGCCACATCTCCACAGAAGTATCAAAACAACAAGCAAGCTTATAAGCCGTTTCTAAGCTTATCCCCCGTTTGCCATTTACTATTTCAAGTATCCTATTTGGTGGTACTGAAAGCATTCTGGCTAATTGATTTGAGCTTATTGCCAGGGGTTCTAAAAACTCAGTTTTAAGAATATCGCCCGGATGAATCGGTGGTAGATATTTATTCTGTCTTGATTGCTTACTCATAAACTGTATCCTTTCAAGTGTTTCTTTTAATGATAATCAACAATTTCTACATTATGAGGTCCATCTTCTTTCCAAACAAAACAAAGGCGCCATTTGTCATTAATACGAATACTATGCTGACCTTTTCTATTTCCTTTTAACGCTTCTAGTCTATTTCCTGGCGGTGCCATAAGATCCTTAAGCTGGGCAGCTACATCTAATAATGCCAATTTTTTACGGGCGACTTCTTCGATGGATACAAATGTTCTCACGTATTGATCATCATTTAATTGCTCTGTATATTTACATTTGAATGATTGGATCATATAGCACGTCTAGCATAGTACGGATACCATACTATCATGTGTTGTCATTAAGTGCAAGTCGAAGAGATTGATACTTAATTAATAAGTGCTTGAGCTAAACTCATATTGCATACCGAGCTGATCTGTGCGAGCAGTACCCATATAGCCAATTTTATCATTGGTTATTTCATAGGACCCAGACATTGTTTTTTTGAAAGTGGTAATACTATCATCTGGCCGGTAAACTTTGAAAATACCTCCAGGCTGTCTCACTAACTTTCCACGTACGCCGTTTGGATAGGCAACTATATAAGTGTCATTTCCGGTAGGAGCAATAATGGTGCCATCAGCAAATCCACCCACTACTTTGCCGCTACCATCGGGGTATTTAATTAGTGATGCGGCACTGCCGTCAACCATTCGACATTCTAACGCTGTGTATGGCTTGTCGGTGGGAGGATTGCGTTTGTCATAGGGATCTATATCTTGAGCGGAAAAAACAAGAATGCTGTCTTTTAGCATTGCACCCGAATCATAGCTAAGTTCTGAAGCCAGGGCTTTAGTCACTATTTTTACGGGGCCTTTTTTTGTCTTTGGCGCAGCTTGAGTTAGTTGAGATTGAGCAGCCATGCAGGTTTTAATAGGATCAGGATCCTGAGTTTGAACTTTGGTTTTAGTTGTAACTTGGACTTGACCGGTAACGGAAGTTTGTCCAGCGTCTTGAGCTTGTATGGGACCACAAAAGATGAACGTTAAAGGAATTGAAAGCAATATATTGCTTCTATATTGATGCGGTATATATTCCCAAATTATTGATTTGGACATAATTGCTCCTCTATATAGTCTACTTATAGGCGTCAATCCAAGTTCTAAAATCAATGATATCTACTTGAGAACAATTAATGAAACCAAACAGTGAGGATTAGAAACTGTTTGATCAGCACGGAATGTCAGGCTTTTGTAAGTGAATATGGATTATTCTCTATGCGATATAGGCATGAACCATATCTGTAGAGTACGAATGACTAGTAAAGCCAATATGCCATATTCTATACACTCAGCAAAAGAAGATGACTCTGAGTTATTAGGGAAATATCGCGCCATTCTTTATGAAGATCTGATTAGCCAAGACGCAATGAAAATATTTGAGCTGGCGAGTGTTCAAGCCTATAAGGATCTAATTAATAACAAAGAATTTTTTGGTTGGTTTATTGAATGTAATGATTCAATAGTCGCGGGAGCAGGAATTATAGTTCGTCATATGTTACTTCCCAACACAACAAATCCAAGAGGCTGTGGTGAAGCTTTTGTTGTGCATGTTTATACTGAGCCAGAATATCGTCGCCGTGGATTTGCAAAAATATTATTGCAAACAATAATTGATTGGTGTCGTGAGAATAAAATCGAAAGAATTACTCTTCAATCTACTCAAGAAGGACAGTCGTTGTATAAAGGATTAGGCTTTGTCGCTACAAAAGAAATGCGCTTAGACGTTAAACCCTGACAAAAAACTCTACAGATACTCGCTTAAAACAGCTAATGGTCGTCTACCCGTAAAACCATCATCAATCATATGCCAATATTGAATATCATCTTCGTTTGCCTGCCAGCACAGATAATATTCAAAATCGTCCATGCGCGCCGGAAAATCAAGTAAGCCAGATTTGATATCTCTTAAAATTACACCAGTCTGTGATATTTCTTCTAAGCAAAAATTCAAGGTTTGAATATAGTTTTGTTTTGCTTGAGACAGAGACTCAATGCTGCTTTGAAAGTTTAAGCGACATTTTCTAAGCTCTGCTAAATTATCATCTTGGTTTTGGCTACTTTCGCTATTTGTGACTTTTACTGCTTTTACTGTGCTCATTGCTTGTTCGCAACTTTCATGCACGGCATAAGCATTCGCCAGTATTTCAGCATGTTTTGTAATCTCTTGATTAGCTTGTAAGAGCATAGTCTTAAGCTCCGGTAAAAGGGCATTTGCTTGAGCTAGAGAGAATGTTTTTTGAGCAGGCATATTATAAATTAGCGAAAATCTAGATAGAAAGTGAAATCTGCTTTGTCTTTTGGAGATGATGGTTTGTTTTTCCAGAGATAGACACAAGCGCGTGCAGGTAAAGCTGTAATTGCAAAATGATCAATTTCTGGCATTGCTGGACTCATATTATTGCATCCACCGGGATATTTAGAACTATTTCCACAATGAAGCATTTGTTTTATCAATATCGCATCTGAGCAACCATTGACATTTATTACGTTAATTGATTTAGCAAGATCTAAATATAGATACTGAAAACCAAAGTCACGAGCATTGTAGGCAATTAAGCCGAAACTATTCAATTTTAGTCTCGCTTTGTTAAAGCGAAGCTTGTCTTCTTTTAATTGAATTCTTCGATTGAATTCAGAAACTGGATAGCTGACTTGAGCTAGGGATAAGCCGGGGAAATAAATTAGCGAATCAGGTAGCCAACAAAGAGGAAAACTTGCATCAGCTAAATCAGTGTGGGTTATCTTTTCTGTTTGCCAGATTAAAGCTGTATAGGAATTGGCGCCCACTAGAAGAAGTGGATTAAGAATAAAGCGGGACTCCTCTGCCGGGCCATCAATACTGTGTCTTCCTTCACCCCATATGAATGAACCTTGCATGCCCCACCAGGGTTTGCCATCTTCAATATTTTGAAATACATATGAATCGGCTCTGTATGTATCTTGCAGCAAATTAAGCCAGGGATGCAAATATTTTTCTCTTTTGTTTAAAATATCTGCTTTACTCAGGTAATTTAAATTGGCTGTTTGGTTAAGCGTAATCGCTACGGATTTGTCTTTTTTATAGTTATTAGGTTTCACCAATACATTGGCCTGGGCAGCAAAAATTGTCTCAAACAAAACTATGGCTATAAAAATGGTTCTGATCATTGCGAAATTTATAACTCAAATGGATTATAAGACTGGCTTAGCTTCTTGTTTTGAAGCAATATATTGAATATTAGTGTTGTTTGACTATCTCACGATAAGCAATTGTGAATTGTGATTTCGTCTTAGGCAGTTTGCAGTCATTTACGTTGACGGAGCACATATGCCCATCACGGTGGCGGGCGGTTAAATGAGTGCCCGCTGTTTGCAAGATTTTCCAACCATTACCATTGAAAGCATCTTTATAGAAATCTATAACTGTCTGGGGATCTTCTTGAGCAAAATATCTCATCTGACAGACAGAAATGCCATTTTGGATCGGGGAGTAAAATCCTCCAACAAATTTTGTATGCCCATTAAATACTGGTAGATCCGGAAAACCCTCCGGCGTCTGAATTGCTTTAAAACTAGCCATCGGATCAAGAGGTTTTTTTGCGGACTTAGTTTTATTGTCTTGCTGCGCTTTTTTATCAGCAGGAATAGAAAGTACGGGGCAATTGATTGAAAAGAAGAGAAGACAAAAAATTATTTGTATTCTTAATATTGAAAGAACCATTTAAACTTTTACTCCCTTATTCCCTTATAGATTCAATTTGGTTGCGTGTAGCTTCCAGAGGAGCCATTGACATAATTACCGAAAGATAATTCTCCTAAGAAATTATTCCGCCCAGAATTTGAAGTAAAGGTAACAGCATCATACGTATTTAGCATCCCTGTGAAGCTATCCCAAGGCTGTTGATGCGTAAAAGCATCGCCATAGGAAGTGCCGCCCCCCTCACCTATAAGCGTGTTCACAACTGTATTTGATACGCTTACTGGCACAAAATTTCCACCTTGGGTATAAGTTCCAGCGTCACTCCAAGCTGAGTCTTGGCATGTCACAGTAGCTGTTCCATCCGGAAGTGTAGAGCCGGGACTATTATATTCTGGATAAGGGTGCAAAATAATAGGAGGAGTCTGGCTGATCGCTAACTGAGTAGTGCCCAGTGGCAAATAGATGTATTGATATTGGTTTAAATTAATAGGATAAGTATTCAGCAATACAATAAGATCTGCCACTTGAACGGTTGGCAAAATTTGTTTGCAACGCTCCAATAATTTGCCTAAAGGTGTTGTAATGTTAGTCCACTGAGTATTGTCTTGAACATTGGCACAACTGGCATTGTAATTATAGAGTTGAGCCAGTAGAGCTCCTGGGCTGGAAACTGTACCAAAAGCACATGTAAGTTCACTAGAAGGGACTTCATAGGCAACTTGAGCTGAGCGCTGATACACTTTTGATCCTGAAGGTAAATTGGGCGGATTCAAAGTAAAAGTGCATTCTGCTGCAGTAGGCGTCATCCCAGCGAGGCTTATCTGAGCAACAGTCCAATATGCTCCAAATACTTCTGCTTTTAAATATTCAAGATTAGTTAAACCACCTACTGGTTGTGTCCCATAATCATATGGTCCAGAACTAAGACCACTGGTTCCACCTTGATAATTACCTGCCCACATTGCCAGATTTCCCCCTGTGCAAGCCGCTGGTGTTTGTCCAGCAACATACATATCTGAATTGCAATAGATAACAATAGATTGGACACCCAACATATCGCTCAGCTGTGCTAATTGATATTCGTTACTTCCTATGCGCATATTAGGTGTGGGTAGAGAGGGATAGCCAAGTACATAAGTTCCGTCAGGTTGGGCAATGCTCGGATTAAGTCTTGGATCGTGTCCGGCTGCGTCAATATTTGGTGAGACACCAACTGATTGGTTGTAAGCAATCCAACCATCTAGCTCTCCTTGTCCGGTATATCCTGCAGGCCCCACATCGAAAGGATTATTAGGGTTTTCGTAAGATTCAGTGCAAAAAACACCGTTATTAGCTAGATAAATCCCGCCACCTCCACCTGCTCCTAACCAGAGTTCTGTATTAAAAATGCTGTTGACACCGTTTATCCATAAAGGTACGGCAGGAAGAGTGGGGCTTTGTGCTGGATTAGCAGCAATAGCATCGGGAAGATTTTTTATTCTAATCCAACCAAGAGGCATACTAATCGGATATTCATTATCAGAAGCACCCAACATAGCGCAACCAAGAGCGCTACACAATACATGAGAGCGAACATCACTTGCTTGGGATATAGCCAATGTAGAGTTAAAAGGTGCGTAACAGGCAGCGGGGGCAGACAAATTGTTAAAGCGCCCTTGATCAATCATGTGAGGCAATTGCCCTGGATTGACAGCGCAGGCGTAAACTACTGGCGAAAAGCCAGCCACTCCTGTTATAGCGGTAATATCCAGTCCTTTGTAACCGGACACCAGAGGTTGTCCAGTTTCGGCGTTGGGATCACTTGCGTTGTAGCGACTATTAATCGTCGAGGTTATACTCGAAGTACTAGTAGTTTGTGTAATCCAATTTGCCAATACTGAATCATGGTCGTAAATAGCACTATTGAAATATATGTTTGCCAGTCCGCTACCATCACTGGGTACGCTAGCAAACTGCACCTGATCACTGTTACCCAAAGATATAGTTGGACTACCGAGCATAGTGGTATTGTTACTAGAAGCTAAACTAGCAAAAGCGGTAGCAAAAGATGGATCATTTTGCAGATCAGTGCTGAGCTTGGTACCAAAAGTGTTTAAAGCAGTAATCAGAGTGTTGGCATTATTAATAGCACTAGGGCTACCATCTTCGGCTGCGTTTAAGGCTACCAGTAATGTCAGACCAGCAGCACGGTTAAAAGCATAAACATTGAAAATGGCAGAGCTTAAATCTGGGTTACCGGTAGTGGGATCAATACTTATTGGGGTGCCGGTATTATCAACTCCCAAGGCCTGAAATTCGAGTGGTAATGAACTAACCTCTGCAGATGTTAATCCAATAGATAAGATGTTTCTGGCTGTGGCTAAAGCACCAGCGTCGGTGGCATTAACCAGTTCCTTAGTGCCACCAAAGAATTGAGTAAAATAGAATAATGCCGTGCCGATAACAACCATTACCAAGATAACGGCAGGTATTAATCCTAAAGTGGCACCTTTTTTGCTGTGAATGGTCATAATTTTTTCTCCGATCAGATTGTTCTTAATTTGGAGATGCTTATAGCCTGAGACCCGTAAACACCTCATACATTAAACTACTTTAATTAGTATTCCTTAATCTAATCTAATTGTCAAGTGAAATTCTTACACAACAAAATCAGGAGAATTGAAAATACTCCTAACGCCAGTAAAGGATAATTCGCAATAAAATGTAGCTTTCTCATGGTCAGAACATTTTAGGATAGCTTAACGCAACTTAATTAAACTACTTAAATGTTTGTGTCACTCATGGGAGATATTCCCCATCACATTATTAACTATCAATTATTTCAGATTAATCTTTGAGAATTATATATATCTTCACTTTGTATATTAGCTATCTTTGGATATATATGAATATTCAAACAATATAAGACACATACAGATAGAATAAAAATGTCTAAAGTTCTGTATTAGTTTCGCTATTGGCAACAATTATTGCTACTAGCAGAAAGAAAATAAATTCTATTTGAGGGCGAAAAAATACAGTATCCACCAAGCCATGCGCCATCATGGCTATTAAAGCGATCGCCGCTCCAGCTGTCAGCCATTGTTTGTATGTCGAAATATACGATTGTATATTTGAACTAGTATTATTGGACAATAATTCACTGGTCTTGCTCTGTGACCAAAAAACTTGGTGCGCTCGATATAACATACCAATTATTAGCAAGACGAATATTAGTAATCCAAATATTCCTGTCTCAACGGCAATTTCCAGAGGCACACAATAAGTTCCCAAAGCATCAAAACCGCTGCGCATGTATAAACCATATGCCAAACGAAAAGCTTGATTGCCTACACCTATGCCAATCAACCAATTGTCTTTGAACATAGCTAAAGATGATAACCAAACATTGAGACGAAATGAATTAGAGCTATGTTCACGGCCAGCAAAAATTGAAGTAATACGTTGTTCAAAAGTGGGCAAGTAATGAAAAGCGGCGATTGATGCCAATGCTATAAGAGCCAGTAAAACAGGAATCGTGAAGCGTCGTTTTTTCTTTTGTTGCCATAATTTAGCTAAGCCAATAGTGACAATGCTTGCAAAACCAGCAAACACTCCGATATAAGCGCCGCGGCTACCGGTTAGAAGAAGAGCAACTGTAATAAGCGCGGTGAGCGCAGAAGGACCAATACTCAGCATCCATTTCCCATGATTCCAGCAGGCAAATACCAAAGAGGCACAAAGCATAATTAAAGGTAGCAAATAGCCAGCTAATAAATTGGGATTATTGAAAGTGGCATAAATTCGTGTGGCCTGATTTTCAATACTTGGGTCTTCCCAGGTAGCAAGCGGTGCGACGCCAATTTTATATTGATATAGTCCATCCAGAGAAAGAAGAGCCCCTCCAGCTAAAAGAATGAAAAGAAAAACAAATTGAAGTTTCGGATTATCTTTTAGCTGAGCCGAAAAAAGAAAATAGGCTACTACAAATACGAACAATTTTAGTAAGCCGTGAAAACTGGCTGCCAGATAATGAGAAGAGCAAGTAGAAACAATATTGATACAGAAAAAAAGCAAAACTATAGCGTCGACAAAATTTCCTTTCTTTTTATCTTGCTTAAAAAGCAATCCTCCACCAAACCAGCAAATTGCCGCAGCCAGTAAAATAGTTGCCAGTCCTTGTTTGTCATTGGCAAATTGTGGCAATGGCAGGCAAACAAAAAGCAATATTGTTAGATAAACACCAAATTGTTTCAAGTAGTTAGCGGTACTTTTGCTAAAAGACCATTGCTGAAATTTATCGCAAAGCGCAGAAGTAAATTGTCTAAACTTGCTTATTGCTTGCGATTGCACAACTGTATTATGCCAAGCGATATCCAGGTTTGACAGTAAAGACGATTTCATAACTGTGAATAACATACTAAAAACACATACTAGAAAGACATGATAATAACTATGGCTTTGATATAGCCTTTATATCAACCACAACACCTTGAATACGGTATTTGAAACCCTCTAATTCAATTTGATTGCCGATTTTTATTTTATTTCCGCGAATAACATAACCATCTTTTGTCTGGTCAGCATCGTCGGTTAGAGTGACATAAAAATCGTGAGCAATATTATTTGCTGGATCTGGAAGAGCAATCGCTTTTTTACCATCCAGACTTAGAAAGCTTGCTTCTTTAGGATTTGACTTTGCAGCTATTATTGTCATCGGTGGTTCCACTGGCTGATTACGAATAGTAATAGCCGCTTTTTCACCAATTTTAAAAATATTAGTATCCTCGGTTTTTACTCCTGAAAAATAAACTTCAATAGCTACTTTGTGATTGCCTTCAATTATGTTATTCACCCCGGCATGGCCACAGCGAGCAGTAAAATAACCTATCAAACAAAGCATTATCAATACGACAATACCGCTGTCTATAACATTGAGGCGCAAAATAGAATCAGATTTGGTCACAGCAATTCACTCCTTACTGTTATTTTCCCCTGGGCAATTCCGATTAATTGTATCCACGTTTGATACTTGACATATTCCTTATAAGGATAATATGAGTTTTAGTGAAGCGAGTGCGCCGACAAGTACGAGGCGTGCACAACGGCTTATGAGTTAAGCCGTTGAAGCTTCCGCGCGAACTCAGTCGAAGCAGCGCTTAAAATAAGTAGGAACGAAATATAGTGAAGCGAAGGGCGGCGGTGCGGAGCCTAGACGTCCGAAGCTGAACGTCTTTACGCGCGTTGAGACAAGCGGAGCGCAGTCGAAGCAGCGCTTAAATAGGCAACTCTATAAATGGTAGCAGGTCAAGCATTTCTTTTTGACTGGTAACTGCTGTGCCCGGTTTAGTCACCACAATACTGGCCGCTATATTACCTAAAGCTATTGCTTCAGGAAATGACGCTCCAGTAGATAAGGCTAAAGCGATAGTGGCAACCACAGTGTCGCCAGCGCCTGATACATCAAATACCTCGCTGCGATTAAAGGCCGGTAAATGAAATGATTCAATTCCGCGTCGAAATAGAGACATACCTTCTTGTCCGCGAGTAACAAGGACACTTTGTGCACCGGTAAGCAATAATATATCTTCTCCAGCCTGTATCAATTCAGATTGATTGGTGATCTTATAACCGACTGCTTTTTCTGTATCTGGCTGATTTGGTGTAAGTAAGGTGGCATTTTGAAAACGTTCAAATTGATCTTGGGCGTCCACTATAAGCATGAGGTCCTGTCGTGCGGCTAACTTTTTGCAGGCATGAATTATTTCATCAGTAATCAAACCGGCTCTATAATCAGATAGTATAAGCACTGGGTATTGTTTTGATATGTTTTCCAAATTTTCGATTAATAAAGCTTCGATACCTTTATCTATAGAATTACGAGAGATACGGTCCAATCTCAGTAATTGTTGTAAGAGTGAATGTGACTTAGAAAGTATTCTAGTTTTCACAGTCGTAGGTCTGCTTGGGTCAACAACTAAACTGTGTTTTATGCCATATTTGTCTAGAAGATTGATTAGTTTATCGGCATATTCGTCCTGACCCACAACGCCAATAGCGTGACATTGACCGCCTAAAGCTGTGACATTATGGGCGGTATTCGCTGCTCCGCCAGGAATAAGAACAGTGTCTACGTGTTCTAATATGAGTACCGGGGCTTCTCTAGAAATGCGCTCAGGGCGACCTTCTAACAATTCGTCGATTAATAGGTCCCCTAGAACAAGAATTTTGCCGCCTGAAAATTTCTGAATACATTGTTTTAAACGTTCTATTGAGAGCGTCACTTGTTCTCGGGAAATAGTGTAACCACCTGAATCGGCAGTTTTTGTTTGTTCAACCTTTTGGAATAAACTTTTTTGATTATCGGCAGATGGAAGCATGCTTAACTCTAATTCAGTTGCTTTACGTATAGTCTCAGATATATTGTACCGTTTGTCTTCCGGATCAAGCTTATCGTCCCGGCTTGGAATTCTTTCAGGTTCCTTCTGCTCTGGAGCTATCTTCTCTTTTTCTTCTTCTTCTTCTTTTTCGCTCTTGGCGTTTACTTTATTTTTCTTATCGTCCTTGGCTTGATTGGTCTTTTCTTTTGCTTCTATTTCTTTTACATTGCGCATATTCTTTTCTTTGCGGTGCTTTTCACTTTGCAATAGCATTGTTTTTAGTCGAGAAAACTTATCCAGATGCCGATTATCATCTAGGACTTCGCCTTTAAGAGAGTTTAAAAAAGCAGACTGACCTGACTCTTTTGATAAACCAAATAAGACCGATCTACTCGTAAAACTAGCCCCGAATAAACGCAATTGTTTCACGGTGCTACTCAAAGTACGCATTATAGTGGCATTAAATATAGCCTCAATTATGGTTATGCGTGCTTCTTGATTCTCGCTACGTTTTAATTCGGGTATGTGTTTAACAGACGAAATATCTTGTAAAAATCGATTATGTAGATTCTGCTCGCTGGACTCCCCTATATTCTGATCCGATGAATCACTTTTTTGCTCTTCACCTGGATCAGGAATATTTTGATTTGAGGTATTGCTCATGCACTAGCTTCGTGGTTTTACTGCCTGATGTACTATTTCGAGTAAATCTGTTGGTATTGGAAAGATAATAGTGGAATTTTTTTCTGCTGCTATTTCCATTAGAGTTTGTAATTGTCTTAATTGCATAGCACCAGGCTGCGCTGCCATAATGCGAGCTGCCTCCGCTAATTTTTCTGATGCTTGCGCTTCACCTTCAGCTGCTACTATTTTAGCTCTACGAACTCTCTCTGCTTCGGCTTGTTGTGCCATCGCTCGTTTCATAGTGTCTGGTATAGTCACGTCTTTTAGCTCGATCGATAAAATCTTTATACCCCAACCTTCTGTCTGGCGGTCTATTATTTCCTGTAACTTGCCATTAATTGTTTCCCGATCGCTCAATAATTCGTCTAATTCATGCTGCCCAATGACGCTTCTCAAAGTAGTTTGCGCTATTTGGTTAATAGCAATCATTGGATCCTGAATTTTGACCACTACCTTCAGAGGATCAACCACTTGAAAAAAACAAACCGCAGCTGTTTTAACTGAGATATTGTCGCGAGTAATAACATCCTGAGGAGGAACATCCATTGTTGTTATTCTAAGCCCGACCCGACGTGTAGTTTGAAACCATATAAAAACGAATTGTAATCCTGGTCCAATTACTCCAGTGACTCTACCTAAAGTAAAGACTACCAATCTGTCATATTCTTGAACAATGCGGATGCCGGCGATGGTATACATCACTAGAAATACAACAAATGCAAGTAAGAACATAAATATAGAGCTAAACATGGGACATCTCCTTAAGTCTTATCCGATTATCAAGGCTAATTCTAATAGATTTGAGAACATTTCGACCGAATTCAAAATATTGTTTAAAAGAAGTCAAGCGGATTATGGTTAGCCAAGGGTCTCTTATTCTAAAAGTCAAATTTCTCATTTGACTGCAAATGTAGACCATTTATCCATTCATAAACTGGCAACTTTGCCCTGTTTGCAGGCTGCATTTCTTTTATTTCAAGCAAACTATTTTCTCCACAGCGTACAAATAATTGCTTATTTAGTAGTGTGATTGTTCCAGGTTCTTGTTTATTAGTCTGGTGTTCTAAAACATCAACTTTATCTGTGCTCACACGAGCTGTTTGCCAAACTTTTATAGGGTTATTTCTAAAAGTGGTAAAAGTAAGCGGCCAAGGAATTAATCCACGAACAAGATTGTGAATACTATCAGCGGAATTTGACCAATTTATTTTGCCCATTTCTTTATTGAGCAAAGGAGCATAACTTGCTTTGCTATCATCTTGTTTTTCTGCTTCAAGCACACCGGCTTGCAATTGTTCTATGGTTTTAATAGTTAACTCGGCCCCGCTATTAGCTAGTACTTTGCCTAGCTCCGCGGCATTCATATTGGTGTCAATAGAAACTTCTTTTCTAAGTAACATTGGTCCAGTATCAAGTCCAGCTTCTGTAAACATGGTAGTGATACCAGTGATAGTATCGCCATTAATTATAGACCAATTAATTGGGGCAGCACCCCGATAGGCAGGCAGCAATGAAGCGTGTAAATTAATTACTCCTTGCTGGGGAATGGCTAGAACATCTTTTTTTAGTATCTGACCAAAAGCCACCATTATGATTAAGTCTGGTTTTAAAGCACGCAGTGAATCAATAACATCTTGTGCTTTGCTCAATTTTTCGGGTTGAAATATTGGAATATTATGCTTTTGACAAGTTAATTTCACAGGTGGTGCTTGCAGTTTCTGACCGCGGCCAGATGGCCTATCTGGTTGGCTAACGGCAGCAAGAACATTCATATGCTTGTTGGCAATTAAAGCTTCCAAAGTAGGGACGGCGAATTCAGGCGTGCCAAAAAAAACTACTTGCAATATGCTATTCCGTTATTAAATGCTGGCATTAAACTCAATGGAACTTACTCACTATTTATCCAGCGTGATATGAATTATGTGGTCAAAATTTATGCAATGCTTTTCATCAAGCATAATATAAGTAAGCCTGTTACTTTGATCAAAAACAATGTTTGTTAATGAGCCAGAGAAGCTACCATCTTCCGATGTTCTAACTGAAATCTTTTCGCCCACCCATTGGCGCAAAAATAAGCGTTCTTTATTAGTATTAGCATTATTCATTTAAAAAGTTTTTTCTCCAGTTAATCATCTTTTTCCACTATCGAATCATTTTGAATCCTTTTTAAAATTGCCAGTAAGCGCTGCGAATCAGATTTGAATATTTGAGTTAGCGCTTGGCCAGCCTTAAGCAAAAATTGTTGGTTCTTATTATTGATCAAATATGCCTCTCTTATAGCAGCAGCTATTAATTCATCGCCCGCTATTATGTTAACCTCAGATAATAATCGAAGAAAATCAAAATTTTCACCGATTTTTTTTATATCATCCTTAGTACTGAAATAAACAAAATCGTGCACCTCTGGTGGTCGCGGAGGTAAATAGCTGAAACCCTTATTGTCTCTAATAAATCCAATTATTAAAGCATGAATCTGGGTTTGTAATAATAGAAATATCTGCGGTTGTTCTTTTTGCAATTGCTCCCTTGTCATCCCAAAAGCTACTGGTCGATGAACACTATCAGCTGGAGCAGTTGTAATGTTGTAAACAATAGCCAGATATTTTAAATTGGCGTTTGAAGATTCTACACAAACATAACTACCGAAATAAGGTTTTGGACAATCTTTTTTATCAGTCTCGTGCGGACACTCTGCAACAAAACCGGTAATGGAAGAAGATATTACTTCTGCTATTGCTTGCACTGGAATTAATCCGTAGGGGGAGTATCTTTATTAGGGGCATCAGTTTCAGATTTAGTCTCATCATTTTCGGCACGAGTACCCTGCTTATCAATCGAAAGACTGATATTGGTAATGCCACTGTCTTCAGTAATCATGACACTTAATTCAGTGTTGTCTTTTGAACCTGTAAGAGTCATAACTTTTGATTGTTCCTGATTGCTGACTATTTTCCAATGCTCGCTTTTGAGTTTATCTTGATACCACTTACTCACATCGTCGAAGGTGGTCTTTGAACTCAGCATAAGAAATTTTGATTGTTCATCGTTCGCTTCTTCAGCTGATACTGAACCGGAAGTGGTGGCATCTGGATAAACGTAACTTTCAAAATCTTTTGGTATTGCTGACTTACCTTCAGAAAATGTTTGTGTAACACCCGAAGACTTAAAAACAACTTGCTCAGAATTGCCACAAGCAAACAATAAACTGACCAGAGATAAAAATGCCAGTGATTTAGCTGCGAAGTATAAATAAGAACGCTGTACCATAAACTGTCTCTCAAAGTTTAACCAAGATTGTTATTGTAGCTCCTTATTAGTAGAGACTTAAAGTAGTCCTTTTAGAGTGCTTATACTTCTACAAAAAAGGGTGAGATAATTTAAGGAAAGCGCTAAAATGTACTGATCAGCTATCCTGGCGGCATAGCCAAGTGGTAAGGCAGAGGTCTGCAAAACCTCCATTCCCCAGTTCAAATCTGGGTGCCGCCTTAGTATTTTCTTTATAATAGACGCTATTTCGGCTTCGTCTTTTAACGATGAGACCGTAGACAAGCTCTTGCTGAATCTTGTCTTATCCCTTAACGTGGCTGTATAAATGCAAGGCGTATTTGCGTTAAAATAGAACGCCAAGCGTAAAGCTTTGAGGGCAGTTGGCGCAGTGGTAGCGCACCACTTTGACATAGTGGGGGTCACAGGTTCAAGTCCTGTACTGCCCAAATTTTTATTTTGGGACGTAAGTCGTGTCTGGAAGCCCTTTTTATTCGTAAGCACATCAATTAATTAGAACAAAAGAGCTACAACATCCGAATCCGATAAGCACATTTTAAGTTTATAGTATCAAACTCAAAAGAAATTAATTGGGCTAGATTTACTGACATGCTATATCATCAGGATATTTAATAATGAAACAATTGGGCAGACAGCGACTGCTATAGAAGAAATGCAAACAATGAATAATTTCAAGAACTTTTTAAAGGATGGACATGTACCCACATTGTTCTCAGCTTTTTTGTACTTTGATTTCTGTTTTGCTGTTTGGGTTCTAAATGGAGTGATGGCGCCATTTATTAGCGAATATTTCAAACTTACTCCGGCGCAGACCGGTTTTATGATTTCGATCCCAATTTTTGCCGGCGCTCTTATGCGCTTTCCTTTAGGTGTGCTTTCCCAATATATAGGACGAAAAAACACTGCCATTATCGAAATGGCTACTATTCTAGTTGCCTGCCTTTATGGCTTTTTGTTTATTAAAACGTATTCGGATGTATTGGCTATGGGCGCAATGTTAGGAATTGCCGGTGCTAGTTTTGGTGTCGCGCTGTCCCTTGGTTCAGGCTGGTTTTCTGAAAAGTATAAAGGATTGGCAATGGGTATTGCTGGTGCTGGAAATAGCGGAACAGTAATTGCTGCACTGCTTGCACCGCCTTTGGCGACCCTTTATGGCTGGCGTTCGGTATATGGCTTTGCTTCGGTAATGATGATATTGCCTCTCCTGGTAATGATATTTTTTGCTAAAGAACCGCCCGACCGCAAACGCCAAAGTGTAAAAGAGCATTTAAAGTGTCTTTGGCAACTTGATGGCTGGGTGTTCAATCTAGTTTATATAATTACATTTGGTGGTTTTATTGGGCTAAGTAGCTTTCTACCAACATTTTATTACAATCAATTTCATGTCACTAAAATAGAAGCTGGGCAATTAACAGTTCTTGCAACACTAATTGGCAGCTGTACTCGTGTTTTGGGAGGATACATAGCTGATCGTATAGGTGGCATTTTTACGTTGGCAACAGTACTTGTTTTAACTTTTGCTGTTCTTCTAGCGCTCAGCAGTGAACCTTCTTTAGTCTTAACTACTGTTCTATTTATGCTTTGTTTTGCTGCGCTAGGAGCCGGAAATGGTGCTTTGTTTCAGTTAGTACCGTTGCGATGGCCATTAGCTACTGCTGTAGCGGGCAGCATGATTGGAGAGATAGGTGCATTAGGCGGCTCATTGATTCCCAACATTATGGGTCAATCTAAACAGCTTACAGGATCATTTGCCATTGGCTTTATTACTTGCGCACTAATGACTGCATTCGTTTTGACAGTATTGATGTTTATTCAACGCAAGTGGACTCAGACTTGGGTTGGCAAAGGTGGTAGAGCTTTAATTCTTGCCACAACTGAGAAGCCCCTTGTATCGAGTAAGCGGGCTGTCCATTAAAGTAACTGTTCGATCATCAGTACCGCCCTCGATTTATTTTATAACCAGAAATTTCTTCTTTCTAATGGTACTTTCGCCATAAGTCATTTCAAATCCACATCAAATGCAGTTCTCATGCTGGACTTACCTCTGACATATACAAAAATGTAATTTGCTACGAGGTTTGACTCTGGGGTATTCTTAGGTCAATAGATCATTGCGGCTCCTCCTGTCGAGTTCAATTGATTTTACGAATGAATTCCGTCAAAGTTTCACTAGTTACTAAACCGCTTTTTCACCACGTAAGAAAAACCTAGAAATTTCTTACAATTTTCGGAAATTAAAAGTCTGGAAAGTCAGTCCCCTGCCCCCTTTATGGAATTAAGTAAGAAATTTTCAGACGCCATTAGCTTAAATATCTCGCTAATGCCCACAGGATAAGCATTTAAGAAAATTGTGTGTCAGAAAAACCTAGAAATTTCTTACACGATGAAAAAGACCAAGTGAGATATAGTCGGCCCTCATCATAAATAAGGTCTGATCATTTCATCACTTACAGGCTTGATTAAATTTCGCTTCAAACTAGCTCCCCATCTGCAAAATGCCGGTAGCCCTAGCCAGTCACCCTTTCTACCACACGATGTGCCTGCTCACTCACTTTTTGAGGGTTTTACCAGGGCACTACTAACTTTAAAGCCGGATATCTTGCCTATTCATTTTTTATTTAGTAGGGTCTAATTAATAGGACTATTAAATAGGAATTTTATGAAAGTAACTAGAAGAGGACAAGTCACTATCCCAAAAATATTGCCAGAGCGAACTGGTATCGATGAGGGAACAGAAGTTGACTTTATGGAAGAGAAAGGCCGAGTTCACACGAGTTCTTATAATTTCCCGCTTTCGATTTTAGGGAACTAAAATATGCAGATATAGTTTGTCTGTTTCCGAGAAACACCAATCCAAGTCGATACTTTCTGGTGCTCCGCTCGGCAATGCCGGCCCTGATGCAGCTCGTTGCACAGCGCTCAGCGCAGCTCGATCTGTAACTGCATCTCCGCAACTTTGATCGACTTTGATCTGGGAAAACTGGCCGCTTCGATTCACCCGAAAAGATATTATGGTTCTTCGCTCGTTCACTCTTTGAGAAAAGTTAACTCCTCTTCCATCGCCATCTAGCGAGGCAACAGTTGCCCCTATTGGAAAATTGTGTTTGTTCCAAGTAGGCGGTTTCCAATTACGCGAGAGCTTGGGTTCGAGCGCAGTTATGTATGGCCCGAGCTCTATATCCGCCTTCGGGTCCATTACCAATAATTGTTCGTTCGGAATTTTTTCCGGATACTCAGGCTCAGATACATCAGCTTTTACGAATAGGAGTTCTACGTCAACAGCCGAACGCGCTCTGTTTGCTATGACATTAAGAGGTACCGCCTTTCTGACAGCATCAAGAGCCATATTGTCGACGGCTTTACATTTTGATGTTTCGTCAATCCGCAAATTCGTAAGATGTCCGTCGCTGTGAGCTGTGAATGCCACTTCAACGTGATCCCACTTTTGTCCTTTAACTGGGATCCACTGTTGCCATACCCTGTGTAAAAACTCTCCGGCACTCTTTGGCTGGAATCGATCTTGCGGCCCGATCACCTCTGATTCACCACCGTTGTAGGCAGTGGCCATCCTCGCTATGAATACGACAATTGCCAAACAAGAAACGACGAGAAGTTTTATCAGATTTCCCATGCGACAACCTCCAAAGGCGATACCAGGACTATTCAAACCACCACTTCTGAAGCCCAGGATTAACCGATAACATATTCGTAGTATAGAGCTTCTGCATCTCAAGTAAAAGCGGCGTAGTTAATACGGGATAAATCCAAAATTTCCAAACTTGATAGATATAAAAATTTTTAAAAAAATCTCAAATGGGTAATAACATAGTTCTGTAAACACCCAGTTAGCAAAATTAATTCTGACTTTAATCAAGTTATTTATGAAAAGCTCACAAAAATCTTACAATAGCATCATAAACTAAATTCATTGGTAAGCGGTTAACAAATAGGATAAATTTATGGTTTTTGATGACCCTCAAAACAAATCAAATAACTCTAAAGTTGGAGCCGAAAAATATCTAGAAGAGTATCCACCCAGTTCCGGTCATGGAATAAGCACCGGCAGTGACTCGGTAAACAATAATGCAGATACAAATTCAGTAGTAGCTGCTTTGCCTAAAATAATGACTGAACTCGCTCTAAACGAAAGACAAGATCCTGCCAAAGCTGCTAAGGAAAAGGAAGGCGAACAGCCGGAAAAAAGCGATGCTGAGATAGCTAAAGAAATGGCAGAAAGTTTGACCACACCGGTGACAGAACCAAACGATATAGGCGGATTACACGAAGGACAACGATACAAGCTGAAGGCAGTATATCAATTTGCACTTAAAAAGGCAGAAGCTCAAGAAGCAAAAGAAGCGCTCGCTAAAAAGAAAGATGGCAAAGAAGCGCAAGCTAAAAAGAAAGATGCTAAAGAAATAGCTGAAGATGCCGAAAAACAATTTGTCGCTCGAATTCAAGCAGAAATAACCAAGGGTGGCTCAAAATCGACATTTAACATCACGTCTGACGAGGATAAAGAAGCCAAAACAGTTACAAAATCGTATGAGTTGACCAACGGCGAAACTGGCAAGAAAAAAACATTATTCGTAACTAGTTTTGATCAGCATGGTGAAGAAATAAAACCTCGGGATTTTATTGCCAGTAAACTAGCGGATGGCAATGTGACTGCTACCGAGAAACGTTTAATTGAAACTGCTCTTCGAGCAATGTATAGAGATAATGCTGTAGGAGCATCGCCAGAGACATACTTACAACACGGGTTTTGTTTGGGTTCACTGTACGATTCTAGCCAGCTAGAGAAAATCAATAAGATTCTGGGATCAGCCAAACCGGATGCTGGTCCACTCACTTCTAGAGGGTCTGCAAAAAGCCCAACAACACGTGTTTATGAATTTCAAGGAAAGCCATTGCTAGAAATTGAGCTAGACCCAGAGCAGAAAGATCAGGACATAGACACCGCCAAATGGTATACCAAAGAATTATTGAAAGGCCCTTTGTCGGACGAGAATAAAACATACTTTAATCATGCGCTAGTGTCGGCCTATGAGCGATATAAAGAATATGGAATCCCTGAAGTAATAAAGTCTGTAGAACAACAACTGAAGCAACAAAATCCCGATTCGCGCCTAGAACAAAGGGTTGTGCCAAATGAACCAAAGAGAATAACTTATAATCTATATAATGGGAATACAAAAACTAGATCAAAATTGTGCGACATTGATTTAAACGATGCAGCTGCCGTTAAAAAGATCAACAATGATTTCAAAAAGTTGATTGGTTTTCCAGAAGACAATGGCGCAAATGAGCCTGCATAATAAAAGTTACCTAGTACTGAATACAGACGGTGTGCGTCGACGACCCTTGGCTGTCGACTAAAATAACTGTTCGCTCAATACTGCCCAGGTTTCTAATTTTAAGATACTGCTTCGACTCGTCCGGCAGTAAGCTCAACAAGCTGATCTGGAGTGAGGCAGAATACTGCAAAAGGGCTGCCGGCAGCTGCCCATAGCTCTGATAGCGCTAGCAAATCTTTGTCTATTAATATGTATTGAATTTTTTCTTTATGTCCAATGGGTGGAATACCACCTATTGCAAAACCTGTTTTCTCCATAACGAAATCAGCATTAGCTTTCTCAATGGGATGAGCAATAATCTTACTCACCTTTTTTTCATCTATTCTATTGCTACCGCAAGCGATAACAAGAACAGGTTCCTGTGTGTCAGCAGTTTTAAAAATAAGAGACTTAGCAATTTGCTTTACTTCACAGCCAATAGCTGCAGCAGCTTCTACTGCTGTTCTTGTTGACTCTGCCATTTTTACAACTTTAAGCTCTACGCCGTGAGCAGATAAAGTGTCTTGAACTTTGCGAGCACTTCCACTTAATGATTGCAGCATATTACCTCTCTCTGTCGACTTTCTGACTAGCCTTTTTTGATAATGTCATCAGCGATGTTACCTGGTACTTCTTCGTAATGGTCAAATTCCATTGTGAAAGTACCTTGTCCCTTGGTCTTATTGCGAATATCAGTAGCATAACCAAACATTTCAGATAATGGCACAATAGATTTTACTTTCGATAGCTTGTCTATCGTATCCATACCTTCTATGCGTCCACGACGACTTGAGATGTCACCAATCACATCTCCCATGAATTCTTCCGGTACTTCTACTTCTACTTTCATGACCGGTTCAAGTAAAACAGGCTTACCTTTCATGAAACCTTCTTTAAAGGCCATAGAGCCAGCAATTTTAAAGGCCATTTCAGATGAATCTACGTCGTGATATGAACCAAATACTAGTGTGGCGCGAATATCAATAACTGGATAACCAGCCAATACGCCACCTTGTAATGCTTCTGTAATACCATCTTCTACAGCTGGAATGTATTCCTTAGGTATTACACCACCAACAATTTTATTGACGAATTCAAAACCAGTTCCGGCTGGAAGTGGCTCTAATTCAATCACACAGTGACCATATTGACCACGACCACCCGATTGGCGGATGAATTTGCCTTCTTGTTTAACTTTGGTACGCATAGTTTCACGATAGGCAACTTGCGGCTTACCAACATTAGCTTCTACTTTGAATTCTCGCAGTAATCTATCTACGATAATTTCTAAGTGCAATTCACCCATACCAGCAATAATTGTTTGGCTGGTTTCTGGATCCACGTGAACTTTAAAAGTAGGATCTTCTTCGGCTAATCTACCTAGAGAAACACCAAGTTTGTCAGAGTCCACTTTAGTCTTAGGTTCAATAGCGACTGAAATAACTGGATCTGGGAATTTCATAGATTCTAGAATAATAGGTGCATCTTCAGCGCATAATGTGTCACCAGTTGTGGTGTCTTTCAATCCCACTGCAGCAACGATATCTCCTGCGTAAGCTTCAGAAACATCTGTTCTTTGATCTGCTTGTAATTGCACTAAACGGCTTATACGTTCGCGCTTATCTTTAGTGCTATTCATTACATACGAACCAGCTGTGAGCTTACCGCTATATAAGCGCAAGAATGTTAATCGGCCCACAAAAGGATCGGTCATCACTTTAAAAGCAAGAGATGAAAATGGTTCGTCTTCATTACAGTGTCTTGTTAATTCTTCGCCATGTAGATCCCAACCTTTAATAGATTCAACATCTACAGGTGAGGGCAAATAATCAATAATGGCATCTAATAAAGGTTGTATACCTTTATTTTTAAAAGCGGAAGCACAAAGCACAGGAATAATTCGATTCTGACAAACAGCTTTACGCAAAGCTGCTTTTAATTCAGGAACACTAATTTCTTGTCCTTCTAGATATTTATGCATAAGAGCATCATCAGTTTCGACAATTGCTTCTTCTAATTCTTTGCGATATTTTTCTGCCGATTCTTGCAAATCAGCCGGTATGGCTACTTCTTTAATGCTCTTACCTAATGGATCATTTTCTTCGTACAAATAAGCTTTGCGTTCGATAAGCTCAACTAGGCCCTGAAAACCTGATTCAGCTCCAATAGGTAATTGAATGGCGTGAGCATTGGCTTTACTGGTATGCACACCAGGCAAATTTTCTTTTACTTGTTTTAAAACTTTGTAAAAATCAGCACCTTGACGGTCCATTTTATTGACCATCACTAAGCGGGGTACTTTATAACGATTAGCTTGTTTCCATACGGTTGTAGTTTGTGGTTGTGTTCCAGCTACAGCACAAAGAACAATAACTACACCATCTAATACACGCATTGAACGTTCTACTTCAACAGTAAAATCTACGTGTCCAGGTGTATCAATTAAGTTTATGCGCTTGCCTTTCCACTGGCTGGTAATAGCAGCAGCAGTAATGGTAATACCGCGCTCTTTTTCTTGTGCCATCCAGTCAGTAACAGATGTACCTTCGTGTACTTCACCCATCCGGTGAATCAAGCCTGAATAAAAAAGAATACGTTCAGTGCATGTGGTTTTACCAGCATCAATATGAGCAGCAATGCCCATATTTCTAATATCTTCCAGGGGTACAGTGCGATTGCTCACTTTTTTTTCGTTCCTTTGTTCGTTTTTTTTATTTTGTTCTTCTGGTCGAGTCAACATTTCCATAGAATTACTTCCCATAATCTGTACTTGTAATAACAGATTTGTCCGAGGTATTAAGGTCTAAAAATACGAGGCAAATCTTTAATAACGATAATGAGCAAAGGCCTTGTTCGCCTCAGCCATTTTGTGAGTTTCGTCCTTCTTGCGTACTGAGGCCCCAGTACCGTTGGAGGCATCAAGTAATTCGCCTGAAAGCCTTTCGGCAAAAGTACGTCCTGGACGTTTACGGCTATTGGTGATTAGCCACTGAGCAGCCAGGGCCGCACCGCGCGACTGTTTTACTTCTACAGGCACCTGATATGTGGAACCGCCTACGCGTCGAGCTTTAACTTCTAGCAAAGGAGTTACATTTCTTACTGCCTTATTGAAAACATCGACAGGGTCTTGCTGTTTCGTGCGTTCTTTGACGAGCTCTAAAGCTTCATAAAATGCTTTTTGTGCCACACTTTTTTTGCCACGTTGCATCATTCGATTGACAAAACGTTGAACTAATTGGCTGTTAAATATTGGGTCTGGAGTCAAAATACGCTTTACAGCAACATCTCTTCGTGGCATAACAAATTCCTTGTATAAATTCTATCTACTTCTTAGCGGCTGGTTTAGCAGCAGCAGCTTTACCGGTGGCACCTTTACCGGTGGCACCTTTGGCAGCGCCGGCTTCTTTAGGTCTTTTCGCACCATACTTCGAACGACTTTGCATACGATCTTTTACACCTGCAGTATCAAGGGTGCCGCGAATAATATGGTAACGAACCCCGGGAAGATCTTTTACCCGACCGCCTCGAACTAATACTACTGAGTGTTCTTGCAAATTGTGTCCGACACCAGGAATGTAAGCTGTAATTTCCTGACCATTTGTAAGACGTACCCGGGCAATTTTACGTAAGGCAGAATTAGGCTTTTTAGGTGTTTGTGTTTTAACCTGTGTGCATACCCCCCGACGTTGTGGGCAAGACTTAAGTGCAGGTGATTTTGTTTTATAGGTAGCTTTCGCTCTTTCTTGGCGAATAAGCTGATTAATTGTAGGCAATTTGAACTCCCAAATCGAAAACCCAATGGCAAAACTAGCGGTGCTTTAGCTATGTTAACAAACTGATTCTACACAAAATATGAAAAATCAGCCCAAGCACAGATCAAGAGAACAGTTATCATAACTAGCTGCCAGTATGAAAGTCAACGCATGCATGCCTTATGCAAATGGATATTTCAATCTTAATAATTTATTTGCATTAGTCAGGTGGAAAAGACCAATCCTATTTTTGATAGAGCTTTGGTATTTGATATGGCATATTGATGGCTGGTTTACCACCAATACCTGGCAACGTAACTGTAGTATCAAGCTTGAGTGAGCGTTTCTTTGCTCTCAGCCAATGCTCCTTTACTAGAAGCAAAAATTCTCCATGACGCTGCCAGCTTGATTCTTCTAAAGCTTCAGCTACGCCTGCTTGATAATCATATATTTTGGTCATAATCACGCCTTCCATATGTAAACGTTTTATTGCCACCATTGCGTATTTAACGGCTTCTTTCGCCATATGCTGCCAACCCGGATGAATGATAAATTCCAAGTGAAAATCACCAGGACTGTGTGTTGTTACCTTAATTGCAGCTGTAAGAACGTTACGTTCAGAATTATGAGCTACCCAATACCAGGTTCTGAGCTTATTTAAGCGCTTAAGACCATTGCTGGTCAAGTCCGCAGGCAACGACCTCAGCGCAAAATCATTCGAGCTATAGGCATAAACTACTCTTAAATCAGAAGGCAAAGAATCTTGGAAAAGTTGATAAAGAAGATTTTGATCTTCCGGTTTTGCCCATCTAAAGATGGCATTTTCTTCATCTTTATCCTTCTCTTCGTTCACAACCAATTCACTTGGCATTTGATAATGTATTATTCGTGCTGCACGCCGAAACCCAAGACCCGCTAACAAAGACATAGCGGCTGAACTCTGGCAAGAAATTTCAATAACAAAATGGCTCACCCCCTGACTACCAAAAAGGGCAAATACATATTGCATAAGTTTTTGGGCAATGCCGCGCCCGCGATGATTAGGGTGTACTACTAAATGATTGATACGCCAGCAAGAATTGGACTTACCATGACTTACAATTGATATTAATCCTAAGATAACGCCGTTATCCTGTGCTACATATATTGCTGGCGCTAAATGATAGCGGCAGGGTAACCAATGCTGCCAGAATAATAGTCCGCTATTGAATAATTTTTCTTCGGCACAAAATGCGTCATAAGGCATTAGCTCATCTTGATGGCGCAAAAGCGCACGCACTTGGGTTGAATCAATAGCTAAGAATGGCTCTATTTTGATCATATTTATTCACGCCAAATCATGCCAAAAGTCCTTACCTGAAGCCAATCATAGCACCAAAAGTGAAGCTGAAATGTGTAGTCATGCTAACAAGAACGAAGCGTTCTCAAAGACTATTACGGTCTTGAACTAAAGAGATTGATACACTTAATTAAAAAGTGTTGCCATAAACTGGAAGAATAGAAGAATAAATGTCCAAAGCCAATAAATCCGCAAAACCAAAAGATACAGATCTACCTAAAACCAAAGTAGTGTCTGACAATCGGAAAGCGCGCCACAATTATGAAATTCTAGACGTAATAGAAGCCGGGCTTGCTCTGACAGGAACTGAAGTTAAAGCACTAAGACAAGGTAAGGCTAATCTTTCGGATAGCTTTGCTAGAATCGAAGAAAGTGAGCTTTGGCTTTATCGCTGCAATATTTCACCGTATGATTTTGGTAATCGCTTTAATCATGACCCTTTGCGAAAGAGACGTTTGCTAGTACATCGTAGTCAAATTGAGAAACTCAAAGCGCAAACTCTAGAAAAAGGACTAACATTGATACCATTAAAGCTTTACTTTAAAGGAAATTGGGCAAAAATAGATTTAGCGTTAGCAAGAGGAAAACAGCTTTATGATAAAAGAGAAGCTATTTCTAAGCGAGAAAATCAAAGAAATTTAGAAAGAGTGATTAAGCGTAGCCGCTAAAATTATTCATAAAATAGCAATGCGTAAAAAAGTTATAAATGAGTGCAAACACAAGGAGAGTAAAAGGGTGGCTTCAAGCAACACTGATGACAATATATCAATTGAATGCACTTCGTATATAAAAAATATCAGTATTAAGTTAAACGCTCACTGTAAGATCATCAGCCTCAGTCTCAGCTCGTTGTTGCTTACCTGTTTGATTGCCTATAACTTTATTTTTCCGTCATGTGCTTTTGCCAGTTCACCGGTAGCGGTTTTACGTAGTGCTTTTAATCAGCAAGAGTATCAAGAACAAAGTGTTGGTGAATTTGATGAGGATTGGGTAAACCTTACCCATACTTTGGGTGCGGCCAATGTCTCGTATGAAGAAATTTCTGATGGTGAGGTAACTCTTGGACAACCACGGCTTGGTGGATACAAAGTAATTGTTGTGCCTTTATTGGTGGATTTACCGCTGACAGTAGTAGGTGCTCTTGATCAATATCAAAAATCAGGCGGCAGAATTTTAATTACTGAAGCTGGTGGAATACCGGGAAAAGGAGCTAAGCGATTAGAACAAATGGCTGGCGTTAATAGCTTGAGAAACATCAATACTACTGAAAAACGTAAAATTGATTGGCCCAACGCTCCGCAGAAGATTATTACAGATGAATTTCCTGTCGGTTGTGATTTGTCTGATTTTAGTCCCACTGCAGATGCTTCTATTCTTGCTCATTGGCAAGATCTTAATGGCCGCAATATAGGACCGGCGATTAGTCGTCTGGGTAATTGTCTTTTTATTTCCTGGTCTCCGGCTTTGCAAGGCCAGATTTCAACCAATGCCAGTCTTATTTCAGCTGCTCTGGAAAATCTTTCTCCAGGTGTGGCTCAGCAAGCAGCCGTGCAAATTAGTTTTGCTGAATACGAAGGTATCAGACAAGAGCTTGAATATTTACTGAAGCGAACCGACGAAGCTATTAGAACTGCTAAACAAGCCGATTTAACTGTGGCATTTAAACTAATTCAAGAACGTTATGACTCAGCAGTAAAGAATTCGGCACTTTTTGACGAAGCTTATCGGGATAGAAGATTTTTTGAAGCCGATCAATATTTGCAAGAGGCTAGACAAGACTATGCTTTAGCATTTGCGATGGCTATGCCAACTAGACCTGTTGAAGCACGTAATATTTGGCTCGACCGCGGCACAATTATAAACGCCCGCAATCCAAAAGGTATGGCAAAATTATTTGATCGGCTAAAAACAGCTGGCTTTAATGTAGTTTATTTCGAAACAAATAATGCTGGCTTCACCATGTTCCCCAGTACTGTGGGAGTACAAAATCCAGATACTATTGGATGGGACCCTTTGGATGTTGCTGTAAAAGAAGCGCATAAACGCGGTATAGAAATACATGCCTGGTTATGGTCTTTCAATGTTGGTAATGCTAAGCATAATCCTATTGTTGGTAAACCACCCGATTATCCTGGACCAGTTTTGTCTAAATATGATTTTGCCTGGGCGTTGCAGTCCGCTGACGGTTCGCTTACTCCCCCCAGACAACATGAATTCTGGCTCGATCCTTCCTGCCCTGAAGCAAAAACATATATAAAGAGTCTAATAAAAGAGATTATTACAAAATATCCTTTAGATGGTGTCCAGCTTGATTACATTCGTTATCCTTTCAATGGTAAAAATTCAGAGATGGGTTTTGACTGGGCTGGTCGTACACGTTTTGAAGCAGCCACAGGAATGAATCTTGACAGACTTGACGATGAAACTCGCCAAATATGGCAAGCCTGGAAAATTCAGCAAGTCTCAAATCTTGTGCAAGAAGTTAGTACAATGATTAGAGAAATGAAACCGAACATGAGAATTTCGGCTGCTGTTTATGCTCTACCTAAGCGTTGGCGTTTAAGTGCAATTCAGCAAGAGTGGGAAGTCTGGGTAAATAATGGTTGGGTGGATACGCTCAATCCAATGACCTATGTTACTACCGCCAATGAATTGAGTATTGGGGCAAGTTATGTGCGTGAATCAACTTCTGATCAGGCTTTGGTTTATCCTGGCTTGTCAATCAGACAGTTAGACAATGCGGCTTTAATAGAACAATTAGATACAGCTAGAGCAGTCGGTACTTTAGGAACTACACTATTTGCTGCCGCTCAATTGGACGACAAGAAACTCAATATTCTAAAGTCAGGTCCTTATCGAAAAGAGCCAATTTTAACGCCGCAAGCAGATCCTTTGCGAGCAAGCCGCATACTCATTGATGATTTCGTAGGTTTGGTGAATCGCTATGTTCATGCTCCGCAGAAACATATCCTTTCTGATCAAGCAAGCACTAACCAAGTTCTAAGCCAAATAGAAAGAATACAAAAAAATGTTCACCAATTACCCGCAAATCCTACAGTTGATCAATTAGAAGCCCTACGTAAAGACATTGGTGATTTACACGAAACAATAAAAAACTGGTTGCGACTAGAAGCTTTTATTCAACGTGGTTATCGCGCGCAGTATATTGTTAATTATCTCACTCAGGTAGAATCTATTCTTTCTTATGCTGCACATAAAGCAAAATGTACTGGCTCAATACCATCATTGAGTTCGCGGCATGCCCTGTGGACTTCTTTAGCAAGTAAATAAAAAAGGAAGGGCTTTGTTGCAAAAATCGCGAAAATTAAAAAGGTTATGTCTATCTTTTGTCTTGTTATTTACTTTATTTTTTCAGGGCTCATCAACTACTTTATTTGCTAGTGCCACAGTTAGCACTCCAATTTTATCTATAAAATGGCAGCCCTGGTCTGATGACGTCTTTAGGCAAGCTAAAGCAGAACACAAACTTATAGTTTTAGATTTGCACGCCGTATGGTGTCACTGGTGTCACGTTATGGATGAAAAAACTTATCAAAACCCTTCAGTGATTGAATTTATCAATAAGTATTTTATCCCAGTATCTGTCGATCAGGATGCAAGACCAGATTTGTCCAGTCGTTATCAGGACTATGGCTGGCCTGCAACAGTTATTTTTAATAGTGATGGCAAAGAAAGAGAGATCCTCTCAGGATATAGTGAGCCAGAAGAATTTCTAACTATTTTGAAAGACTGTGTTAAACATCCAGAAAAAGTATTTAATAAAGCTAATCGTACTCCAGTTTCGTACTCTGCTGATACAGCCCTCGGTCAAAATCTAAAAGATGATTTGATCAAACGGTACTTGTCTGGCTATGATACCGAAAATGGTGGCTGGACATATGGCCATAAATTCTTACCAGCTGACAATGTCGAATATGCCATGATCGCTGCCTGCAAAGGAGATATAAAAGAGGCACAAAAAGCTAAAGGAACATTGAATTTGCAAAACAATTTACTGGATCCTGTGTGGGGAGGAATGTACCAGTATTCCACTGACAATGATTGGCGACACCCGCACTATGAAAAAATCATGTCTGTGCAAACAGATAATTTGCGAATATATAATCTTGCCTATTTGGTTTTTCAAGATCCAAATTATTTAAAAACCGCAAAAAGTATTTATCAATTCATGAAAGATTTTTTGCTAAGTCCTGATGGTGCTTTCTACACCAGTCAGGATGCCGATTTGATTCAAGGGCAGCATAGCCAGAAATATTTTGCTTTGAATGATCAGAGCAGGCGTAAGCTTGGCATACCAAAAATTGATAAACATATCTATAGTCGTGAAAATGGCTGGGTTATTGAGGCTTTAACATACCTTTATGCGGCAAGCGGTGATCAAAATTATCTAGACAGCGCAATACGTTGTGCTAATTGGATCATTGCTAATCGAAGTGACAAAAATGGTTTTGTTCATGAAATACCGTCCGATCAATCTTATCTGGGTGATAATCTCAGTATGGGTAAAGCATTTCTGTCCTTATATGCAGCCACAGGCGATAGAGCCTGGCTAGATAAAGCACAATCACTAGCCGATTTTATTGGTGATAATTTTGCGCTGCCGGCAGGTTTTGCTACAACAAAATCGACTGCTGCTGCGAGCGATACGATCAACTTAGATGAAAATATCGCTACTGCGCGTTTCTATAATTTACTTTATCATTATACGGGTCAAAAGAAAGATAAAGATTGGGCAGCAGTAGCCATGCGTTATATAGCTACACCCGCTGTGTCGGATAAATTGGTTCATTTAGTATGCGGACTCTTGTTAGCTGACTATGAAGTAACAAACTATCCATTCCATATAGTAATAGTTGGTTCTACAAATGATCCAGAGGCAAGAAAGCTATTTATTGCTAGTCAAAAATGTCCCTTCGCTTATAAACAAATAGAGTGGTTAGACATGAAAGAAGGAGCTTTACCTGGTCAAAGTGTTGAGTACCCAACACTACCCAAACCAGCTGCGTTTACTTGCACCAATAGCACTTGCTCAAGTCCCTTATATACAGTGGAAAAAATCGATAAACTAATAGAAAATAAATCTCACTAAGCAAGCTTTTGTTTGCAATGTCTGTGTTCGAAGACACTATTATTGAATTGGCTTTTTCATAATCAGCGGACCTAATGTGCTTAGTCAATAAGATCTTTACTCTTTAGCCAGTCAAAAATAATAACGTCAACATAACCGCATTTATTTCTGTCCTGATGTTTGAGCCATTTTACTTCTTCTATTTCTCCGCTGGCTTTGATCATTCCTTCATATTCGCTGTCATAGCAAGTCATGCGCACTTTGATTCCTTCTGGTTTACCATGCGCTTGTGCTTCAAATTGGCCAATATAAGCGATCGTTTCGGGTATCAATTTGATATCTAATTCTTCATGGACTTCTCTAATTAGGGCTTGATGATCTGATTCGCCAGTCTCGCGTTTACCACCAGGTATATAATACGTGTCATTATTCTTTGACCGCGCAGTAAGAACCTGTCTGTCTTTTATGTGTAATAACGCTAATTTGTCTATGTATGACACTAGATTCTCTCAGACGTAAATAAAGCTTTATAGTGACGAGAAATTCTTGGCAACAAGCTAAGCATTTATGGTAACCAGTCAACATGTTATCATCATGCCCTCACAGTTGAGGAAATTAATATGTCCATTAGCTAAGCTCGGAGACGTGATAAGCTGTGCGTTCCATAATTGTTCATTTACGTAATGCAACAGAGCCTGAAGTGGCTAAGTTCCTAGCTGAGACTTATCCCACTCAGAAGGGTCCACCATGGATCTGTGAAATTAATGGCGATGCGTGTCTTCATATCGACGTTTATAGAGACGGGCTTCTGGAATATGGTATTGAAGGCTTGCAAGAGCTTAAGCAGTCTCTTGGATACACGCCAACCGTAAGCATCGGGGCGGATGTTTCAGGAAGGCATCCTGGCGATGATCAAGTCCGTTCCTTCGTCTCCACCATCCTGAAAAAATTCGAAGGACGCGCCCGGGATGACTACTCTGATCACTGCTGGACAATCGAAGAGATTTTATCGGGTCATTTAGCATATGGACACCCGTTCTTTGATTATCGTGGTTGGTATGACAGCCGAGAGCGGGAATGACAGGCGATGATGGTGCCTCGGCGGCCCTCCTGCGCATCGCTAAGAAGTCTTACCAAATATCCAATAGTCAATCAAGGTGAATGACAGAATGCCAGCTAAACCTAATGTAATTGCCCGGATCTATCTTTACCCGACAGAACAGGGCGGAAAGAAACAAAACATGATGCCACCATGGTTCGGGTGTCCTCTGAAGATTGATGGTGTTGATGATAGTTATCACGATTGTAGAATTTTACTTGATGCTGCTGGACAAGTTGCTCCTGGACAAACCGTGATCGCACCAGTAGCATTCTTGGCTCCGGAATTATTTCAGGACAAATTGCACGTGGGGCTAAAATTCAAGCTTTGGGAAACCCGTTTTATTGGTGAAGGCGAAATTACTGAAGTCTTACACCACCGGTCCATATAACTTTGGTCAATTCGTCCAGAATCGTTGCCAACTACCAATTACATTCGCACTTAAGTTTCGCATACGAGCGGCTGCCGTTAAACGCAATCTAATCGAAGTGGGTAGCCTGTTAGGGACTACTTGTGGGCACCAGCTGAGGGTTTCCAATTTTGCCAAATCATTCACTTTATCATTCCTTGGCAACAGACAATTTATTTCCCCTGGCTGAGCAAGATGTTATCATCATGATCTGACTGTTAAGGAAATTAATATGCGCTTAGTATTTACATTAGCTTCATGTCTACTTTTGCTTAGTGCTTGCTCAAGCAGTAAAACAAAGCCACACCTTGTCGATTCCTCTGAAATATACCGACAAAATAATCCGCTATTTGCCGGCGTCATTGATCAAGTAAAATCTTTTCCAGTGTCTGGACAAATAAACAGTGACTTGCAATCTGATCAAGATGGTTTTTTAAACGACGGTAAACCATTTGGTGCTTTAAAAGTAGTTGCGCAGGGAAATGCATTTACCAATGGATTCCTTGGCTCACCGAAAGCTTGTTTTGTTGAAATTCGTAACAAACGAGGCGAGGCTCCTAAAGATAGAGGGTCTAGTATTTTCTCTCAAACAGGATCGGGTGTTTATACAGCAATTGTGCCAGTCACTTGCGTTGATCTAGTTAGTTTTCGCTTTGCGATACCTTGTATAAAAGAAGGTTCTAGCGATTATTCAGTTCTTGTTGGTCCAGATGATGGCTCAGTTCCTGCAATTGAATATAGGCATCCTTGTATGATCATGCCTAAAATGAAAAGTATACTGAATATGATAAAAAGTGTATTGGAGCCGGAAAGAAGTTCAAGAAGATCTATGCCTGCGGAAATACCAGCCATCCCTGCGTCTGCTGACTCAGCCCCTAAAACACAATACGAAATTCAGCAACAAATGCTCAAACAGCAGCAAGCGCAGGACGCAGCCAATAAGGACGAATGAGTCTAACAATAGCAAAAGGCGAATATCTATTGAAGGTAATCGCAATTCAAGCCTTTATCATTTAGATAGTTCTTTTTCTATTTGATCAATAACACGCAGTCTTTCGGTAAACTGTTGTTTAGGTAATAAATTATTTTTGGCGCGCTCTTTATACTGTAATTCGAATGAAGCTTCTACTCTTGCTGTTTCGAAAATAGCAAATTCTGCCCCGTAATCATTGTCAGTTGCAGAACTGATTGTTTAAGAACGTATAGTAACTTCTACGTTGTGGTCTTGCCGATCGTTAGTAAGCTGAATAATCATGTCAGGTTGCTCTGCACCATCGACTATGACGGAGGATTTTCCAGTTTCTTTGGTCTTTAACAAAACAGTAATATGATAAACACTTTCTCTATAATGATAATGAATTTTGAAATTTTGCCAATCTGCTGGCAGACATGGTGAAAAGGATAATTTATCAACATCTAATTTTAATCCTAGAAGAGACTCTGTTATCAGACGATACATCCAACCAGCCGAGCCTGTATACCAAGTCCAGCCACCATAGCCTATATGAGGTGAAACTGCGTAAACATCCGCCGCAGCAACATATGGCTCTACTTTATATGTGGCAATATCTTGTTCGGTTTTACCATGATTGACTGGATTGACTAGAGACCATAATTCCCATGCGCGTTGGTTATCTCCAAGAGCGGCAAAAGCCATAATTGTCCAGATTGCTGCATGGGTATACTGTCCACCATTTTCTCTCACGCCTGGCACATATCCTTTTATATAACCTGGATCTAAATCAGATTTATCAAAGGGGGGATCTAGAAGTTGGATCAATTTACTTTCTCGCCGAACAAGATATTTATCTACTGCTACCATGGCAAGGTGTGCTCTTTCCGCCTTTGCAGCAGTTGACAAAACTGACCAACTTTGAGAAATAGAATCAATTTTGCATTCGGTATCGCTGGCGGACCCAAGAGGACTACCATTATCAAAATATGCACGGCGATACCATTCACCATCCCAGCCATGTTGCTCTATGTTTTGTTGTAATTGAGCTGCCTTCTGCTCGCAATATTTAGCAAAGTCCTGGTCGCCACGCAGGTAAGCTACTTTTGAAAATTTGCGCAGTACTTCGTAAAGGAAAAAGGCCAACCATACACTTTCACCTTTGCCTTCATGCCCAACCAGATTCATACCATCATTCCAATCCCCGCCAAGCATTAAAGGCAAGCCGTGCTCTCCAAAGTTAAGCCCTTTTTGGATTGACCTTACACAATGTTCGTATAAGCTTGCTACCTCATCAGATCGCATCGGTAAATCATAGTAAGAATCTTCTTCTGGGTTTAAGAGGCGCCCTTCTAAAAAATGAATTTGCGCATCTAAAACACCAGTATCGCCCGTTAGCAACACGTAACGACACGTCGCAAGAGGTAACCATAGAAAATCATCTGAGCAATGAGTCCGCACACCACGACCAGATGGTGGATGCCACCAGTGTTGCACATCCCCTTCTTTAAACTGGCGAGACGCGCACAGAAGTAACTGCTCCCTTAATAGCATTGGCTCTGAATGAATAAGGGCCATCGTATCTTGAAGCTGGTCCCGGAAACCGAATGCACCTCCCGATTGATAGTAACCACTTCGGGCCCAAAGGCGTGCCGATATAGTTTGATACAGTAGCCAACCATTCGTCAAAACATTTAAGGATTGATCCGGTGTTTCTATATGGACAGCGCCCAGTGTGCGTTTCCAATATTCGAACACCGATTCAAGCACATTGCTAGCTGAGTGCGAACCGCGAAAACGATTTACTATTGCTGTAGCGTCTTCAGTATTAAACCCGGCCCCAAGCCTAAAGATAATTTGATGCTCTTCACCGACGTCCAAATCAAAAGGTACCTGAATTGCCGCGCATGGATCTAAAGCAGCACCTAATTTGCCAGATAATCGTGTTGAAGTCATTGCTGCTGGGTTAGCCATTGTGCCATTGCGGCCAAGAAACTCAGCCCGATTCCCACTTACAGTGCGGGTTACATCGTCTACATCTAGAAATGCAACGTAATCAGCAAATTCCATACTATAAGGATTACGTGCAAATAATGCCCCACTTTTTGGATCTAATTCAGTAACTATATGCATGGCTGATTTTGATCTAAGATCTCCAAGTACCCATTCTATATAACCAGTGGCAGATAATCGTCTGTAACGTTGTGATTCATTTCGTACTTTTAAAACTGAGAACTTTATTGGAGCATCAAGGGCAACATAAATACAAAGTTCTGTGCTAATGCCATCTTCTTTATGTTCAAAGACACTATAACCAAAACCATGCCGACTGACATAAGGCGTTTTACTGATAGCAGGTAGTGGTGTTGGGGACCAAAAATAACCAGTTTCTTCGTCACGAATATAAAAAGCCTCTCCACAGATGTCACTGACTGGATCGTTGTGCCAAGGTGTAATGCGGAATTCATGAGCATTCTCACGCCAGGTATAGGCAGAGCCACTTTCGGATATTACTGTGCCAAAGGTTGGATTCGCTAATACATTGGACCAGGGAGCTGGTGTTCTTTGTCCAGGCATAGTTGTTACTACATATTCGCGACCATCGGCAGTGAAGCCACCACAACCATTGAAGAAAATCAAATCTGAGCGTTGAGGCAAATTAATTGGAGTTTGTTCTTGTACGTGATTTTTACTGGGTACAAGTCGTGGCAAGCGTGTGTCGGCAACGATACGCCGATTTGCTTGCTGAGCTAGGGATCCTTCACTATCAGTGATAATGATACGAGCCACTGATTGAAGTAAGATGCGATCTTCAGTGGGAATCTGTTCAGCAGATCTCAGGAAAAGTCCGCCTGGTTTGTCTAATAAATTCGCCTCGGCTCCAGCAGCTATAAGGCCTAAGATTTGCTCTTGCAATACTTGTCTGTAACCAGCACGATCTTCGTTCCATATAACTAAATCAACTTTCAAGCCTTTTAGACGCCAGTAAGCGTGGGCCTGGATCATTTGACGAACAAGATCAACATTTGCTGCTTCTTGAATTTGTAAAAGTACTATTGGTAGATCACCTGAAATTGCATAACCCCATAGTCCCGACTGTCCGCGTCGATTTTTGGCGATGATGCTAGCGTCTGCTCTTAAGTTTGGATTAGGATAAATAATAGAATTAGCTAAATGAGCATATAATTGAGCGTCTGACTCGGAGGCATTTAATTGTCTCAAGACCACATCACTGTGGGTCAATGCCAGATCAAAAACACGTTCTGCTAAATGCCAATCTTGATATTTTTCTACTAAGGCAAGACATGATTCTTTTGTTTCACCAATACCGGTAACTATATTAATTAGAGCAGATTCCTCTGGTCCGATGGTGATTAAATGACGGACAGCAACTACCGGATCGAGCACTGAGCCTTCCGCTCCAGAAAGAGGAGCCGAAGTTCGCAACGCTTGAGGTCGATCAATAGTGTGATCTCGGCCAACAAATTGAGCACGGCTAGTTTCGTAAGAAACTGCCTTTATTTGCGCTCCATGGGCAGCCATTAGATGGAACATCCATGGTACCTGTTCATTCGAAGAGCGGGGACGACGGTGACAGATAATGGCTTGGCGTTCTTTTATAATTTGAGTTTGAACAAAAAGATTACTGAAGGCGGGGTGCAAGGTATCTGAAATAGCAGGGGCTAGAACTACTTCAGCATAACTGGTAATACAAATAGTTCGGCTTCTACGAGCACGGTTAGTAATGCGAACTTTTCGCAATTCAATATCATCTTCAGGTGAAACAGTAATTTCGCAATGTATGTCAAATTCATTATTAGTGCCGCGAAACTCTACGCGTGCAGGGGAAAAAATTGCTTCGTAATCTTCTGACTTTTTGTGAGTAGGTTGATAACCAACAGACCATACCTCGGCAGTTTCTTCATCACGAATATAACAAAATGTTCCCCAGTTATCTAAAGTGGTGTCTTCACGCCAACGCGTGACTGCTAAATCTTTCCAACTACTGTAACTGCCTCCGGCGTTAGTTATCATCACATGATAGCGTCCATTTGATAAGAGTTGAATTTCTGGAGCGGTTGTGTTAGCAGTATCAAAAATTCGTACTGGTGTACCCCCGTCTTGAGTGTCAGGACGTATGGTGTCAATATTATTGGTTCGTAATACACCAATATCGGTCATAGGAACACGCTCGTGGAGTAATACTCTAGTAGCTTGTACTGCTGGATCTAATTCAAAACGCCTTGGCATAGCTTTGTTATAAATGAGATAATTTAAAGCAAGAAAACTCATACCTTGATGGTGGGCCATGAATGAGCTGATAGTAGCGTAAGATTGCCCACGCAAAAGACGTGAGGGAGTATAGTCTATGGCTTCATAAAATCCATATTTGCCCGTAAATCCATCAAGCGCAAGCTGCTGTAAATTTGTACAGGAATCTTCTGGCTCTACCATTAAAGCTAAGGTACTTGCATAGGGAGCAATTACCAAGTCTTCAGCTAGTCCACGTTTGAGACCTAATCCAGGCACACCGAATGCGCGATATTGATAATTGAAACGCAAATCTAGAATGTTATAACCACACTCTGATATACCCCAGGGCACACCACGATTTTTTACATATTCGATTTGTCGTTTTACAGCGGCTTTGCATGTTTCATCAAGCAAAGTATTTTCATAAGTGGGCATAAACAAAAGTGGCATCAGATATTCGAACATCGAACCACTCCAGGAGACCAAAATAGGTTCCCCCCCAGCTGTGGTAAGAAGGCGACCAAGAGCAAACCAACTTTCTTTGGGTAATTGTCCTTGAGCAATACCTAAAAAATACGTCAACCTTGCTTCAGAAGCTAAAAGATCATAATAACTTTGATCTAGCCTGTGTTCATCGACATTGTAGCCAATGGAGAGAAGACGTCTTGTTTTGTCAAAAAGGAAATCATATTTAAAACTTCCTAAATCATTAGATTTCTGAGTTAATTTAATAATGGTATTGATTCTGTCTTTGGCGTAGCGGCTTCCCTGCAAAATTGTACGACATAGCTCTAAATATAATTTATCGCTTTCAGTAACCGGGCAATATTGTTCGTTATCATCTATATCGGATATCGGTTGCGGTAAAAGTTCTGGAAATCTTGCTAATTCTTGCAAAGTTGGAATGCTTTCTATGTCTGGAAAATTAATAACATCATCGGGCGAATATTTAAGTGATGTCCAGGGTGTGAGAAGCTTAAGGTCTTCTAGAGCGTCTAAACATTGTTTAAAAAGTGCGGACGCCCACCAGTGAGCATCACTATTAGAGTGAATATCAATAGTATTGACGAGATTGCTAGCATAATTTGCTAGTTGTTCAAATGATTGTTTGGATGTTTTGATATTGAAGAAAGATTGCGTTTTTGCGGCTTCAAGACAATCTTTAAATTGTCTCAGACTTCCTGATTTAGTTTTGTCCAAAGAATCAACAACAAGAGATAATGTATCAGAAAGCCCACTAAACAATTGACTGTTAACAATCTTTTCGTTTGGCAAAGTACTAAGACCAAACTGTAATGTAAATAGACAGCCCGCCAAATTTCCACTATCTACTGTGGAAATATATGCGGGAGACAGATGTTGAAGGGTCTGCGTATCGTACCAGTTATAAAAATGTCCTCTATAACGTTCTAGTGAATCCATTGTGGTAAGCGTACTATCAATTGATCTAATTAATTGTCCCATTGAAATATAACCAAAATCATACGCAGATAAAGTCGATAGCAACGCAAGCCCTATATTAGTAGGAGAAGTGCGATGGGCTATTGCTTCAGGTCGAGCTTGTTGATAGTTATCTGGAGGCAGCCAATTATCTTCAGCGCTGACGAAAGTTTCAAAAAATGACCATGTTCGGCGTGATAATGCACGAAGAAATAATAGTTGTTCAGCGCTTATTTTAGATATTCGCTGTTTGCGAGGTTGACTTAGCCACCAGGCAAAAAGCGGGGAAATAAACCAAAGACAAAACACAGGAGAGGCTGTAATTAAAACATTACTTTTTTCTACTAAGAGAAAACCAGCAATAACTATTGCTAAAGTCGGTGCGCACCACATGGCTTGATAAAAAGCCAATACATTATTTGGGCTGCGGTTTTCGGTTTCGCGAGCACTATTCCATTGCAGGAGTTTTTGGTGGGTAATTAGAACACGCATCAGCGTATTAATTATAGTAATAGAACTACTCAATGCTTCATATGGCAAAGTAGCAAGCGTAAATATTCCTTGGCTAAGGTGGCGTCGTGCTGCACTCCGCATTGCGGCATAGTGCTGAAGGAATTGTACATTTTCTGGTTTGCGAAAAATTCCAAATATAGAAATAATAAGAGATGGAATAAAAATAACGGCTAAGACTGCTAAAGTCCAAAGCCGGCTTGGTGCTATAAACGCTAATAACAACAGGATAAGAAGTGCAATAGGAACTAAACTACGCCGCAAATTATCGAATAATTTCCATTTGGAAAGAGCAGAGAGAGGATTCTTTTCACGACCAAAGTTGGCAGTTATAGTAGTTGGTAAAAGCCATCCTAATAATTGCCAGTCCCCACGAATCCAGCGCTGACGGCGGGAAAAATCAGTAATATAAGAGATCGGATAATTCTCATACAGCTCTACATCACTAAGCAAACCGGACCGAATGTAGCAACCTTCGAGAAGGTCATGACTGAGAATACGGTTTTCGGGAAAGCGATTTTTTAGTACATGTTCAAAGGCATCTACGTCATAAATACCTTTACCGATAAAGGAACCTTCAGCGAAAAGATCTTGATAAACATCTGAAACAGTTCGCGTGTAGGGATCAATACCAGGTTCTGCACTATTTAATTGTGCATAAAGTGATCTATTGGTGTCTGGCAGACTAGTCGACACACGGGGCTGTAATATGCCATAGCCGTGAGCTACTAGGCGTTTTTTGTTATCAAAACGGGGATGATTAAGGGGATGAGCCATCGCCGCAGTTAGTCGTCGCCCTTCGTCACGTGGTAATTGTGTGTCAGTATCGAGAGTAATTACATATTTAACACCCGCTAAAATTCGCGTTTTACCAACAATAAGCAAAAACCGATCTTCACTATAACCGCGTAATAAAGCATTTAGATCACCAAGTTTGCCGCGCTTACGCTCATAACCCATCCATATTTTTTCTTCGCCATTCCATTTTCTCGGACGTTGAAAAAGGAAAAAGGTATCTGCCCTACCATTACTATGTTTGTCATTCAATGCTTCAATCTTATTCTTACATAGAGAGAGCAACGTTTCATCCAGCGGAGTTATTTCTTCTGAGGCATCTGTAAAATCAGTTAGCAGTCCAAAATGCAGATTGTTATCTTGATTAGCTAAGAAGTGAACTTCAAGTGTTTCAACTAATTCATCTACATGCGAATTACTCAGGAGCATGCTTGGAATAACAACCAAAGTACGAGAGTCTATAGGAATTCCTTCGCTAAAATCCATTCGGGGCAAAGCTTCTGGCTTAATAAATAACGTCACTAGCCAATTTATGATAGTAATAGCAAATTGACTAGCGCTAACCAATAGAGCTACAACAGCTGTAATAAGCAACCAGTCAGACCAATCGTTATTAGGTCTTTTAAGAAGAAAAAATCCAGAAAACAAAACAGTAATGATTGCAATGGCAGTCACATACAATAGCAAGCGCAAAGTATAATGATCTGTTTCCAGAACTGTCCAAAATGGACTCTTTATAAGAGCAGCCTTTTTAAATTGAGGTAGTCCTTCATCTATGAGATAGAATCCGACATGCGCTGATTGCATATCCCTTCCGTTTGAATGCATTGCTTCTTGAGCTAATTTGATCACTAGTTGGGCTAATTGGCCTTCGGATAAAGTTGTACTCTTGGCCGTGTTCTCAATTACATGGCGATAGTGATCGCGAGTAGCAAAATCCATGTTGCGGTAGGTGCCACTAGGATCTTGAAGAAGAGTGTGTTCGACAATGCTTTTACTTTCAACAAAATCCTGCCAATTCATTGATTCTAAAAATCTAAGACTGGCTATGCAGTTGCTGATCGAGACTTGTTCAATTGCTTGTTGTTGTGAATCTGAATGGATCAATTGTGCAATTGTTAATCCTGACTCCGACAACCATTGCTCGATCCAAGTGAGAGGTAAAGCTAAAGCTAAAGCAGCACTTTGTCCTTGCAATCGACGGACTAATTCAGAGACAAAAGAACCACCCATGGGGGGTTTCGAACGTGCCATATCTGCAATAACAAGAATAAGACTTTTGGGGTCTTCTTCGGCTATAGTCACCATTTGTTGGGCCCAGAAATCAGCTTGGTCTCGTTCAATTCTATTACCAGCCACGCGACCAGCAATGCGGCGCAAGTTTTCAATTAAGGCGAGGCGCAACATAATCGGAATGGCCCACAATTCGCCTAATTTAAGATATTGAACAGTCTGATATGCAACGATAAAACGGCTAAGACTATCGGGATCTACACGCCCATCACCGTGTGAAATAATTTCCAGGGCAATATCATAAACACGGGGTAGTCCAGCAGATCGCCCGTTTCCTAGACGTGGGAGTTGCTGACTGTAGTTTTTGGGCAAATGTCTTTTCGCTAAACGAATTTGTTCTTCGATCAAATAAAAATTATCAACCAACCACTCTTCCGCAGGGGTGATGCGACGCCCTTCTTTAACCGCTGTAGTAAGAAGATGTAAATCATCTGCAAGTACCGTTTCGTTTTCGGAAAGTCTTTTAAGCAACTGGTCTGGGTGTTGCTCAGAACTGAGTTTATGTGAAGCAGCTAATTTTCTACCGTATTGTTCCATTTGATCAGCGCTGAATAGCTCTGATCTTAGAGGAGGCTCATTAGGAACTTGTTTTTGGGGTAAGCCAGGCAATTTGCTCTTGCCAAGATGAGGGCGCAATTTCAACAAGTTGCTGATAACAATCTGGCTACCTGCTTTCAATTTGTTGCTCTCCTTGTCTCTTCTTATCAGTCATTGTAGTGTTGCTCTCTTAATATCTTTCAGTCAGATGTCTTCAATAGTTCAGTGTGTAAGCTGTTCTGGTTGAATGCGGGGAAATATCTTTCTCTATTGCATGGCACTTTAAGCGAAGCAAAAGAAGATTAATATCTTTCTTTAATGCAAGCGAAATAAGGGCAGGACAAAAATTTCGATTTTCCTTGAGTCCTAATACTATCCTTTAATCCACCCCAAGTATGTAGAGTATTAAATTTAAATTGCTTGTAAATATTCTATTGGCCGATCTGTGTGTGAATTCTTTTTCTATTAAATTGTTAACTGAACGGCTGGTGTCAAATATAGTGCTCAATGTATAAATAACATGTTTAGATTGCCATTAAATTGGATTTATTGATTTTCTCTTTTCCATGCATAACGCGAAATTAACCAACCAGTAAACATTTGTAGCTTTCGTCACCGAGGCAAGTATTTGATTGTATTTGCTAACCCAAACTTGAAACACATAGACCTCTTTACATCAGCTTATTTAGTAGTTGTTAATAAATAACGTAAGGGAGGGAAGCCGGCTTGTTACTTAAATGTGTAGAGATAAGAATTGTCGGCTGGTCCAATACCTATTTTCCCAGCCGATACTGCTATCATACTAATCTTGGGCAAGTTATTTATTGGAGGCTTCATGCAACTTACTGCAGATTGTGCATTACTTCCTTCGCTCACTCTTGAGCAAGAATCGATTAATAAGCTAATGGGCTTGGCGGTTTTTGGAGAAAAAGTAGCGGCAAAAATTTATCTTTTGATGGCAGAACTCAAAGAAGAATTTGCCCCTCTGTTAACAAAGTTTGCAAAAATGGAAGCTCAGCACGGTGCATGGTTTCTTGAGGCGAGTCGCAAGAATGGCATTGAACCAGATAAAGTGTTTGCTGATAATGAACTTGGATATTTGATTTCGCAAGTCGACGAGCATTTTGCCAATAAAAATTTCGAGGCTCTAGCAATCGTTCAAGGTTTTATAGTGGAAAGTCTTGCTATTGCTACTTATGAGTCATTTCTTCCTATTGCACATAAATATCCTGGTACTCACGAAGTTTTTAAACAGGCACTTGATGAAGAAAATTATCACGTGGACTGGATACTTCGTTATTTGCGTTTACGCTTTTTTGACAGTCATGACGAATTTCAAAAACTTGCCGAATACGCTAATATTCAAGGCATAGATTGTATTGGCGGTACTATGATGAATATTGCTGAATATTTAGACAAAATTGGTATGTCGGGAGCAGATTGTGCTGGAGCCATGATGGATAGCTACACACGATTACTGGAAAACGTAGGGTTTGAACAAAAGAAAGCTACAAAACATGTGGTTAATATGTTTATGCCTCTTTTTCATAAATATCGCCGGGGCGAAAAAACCAAGTAATAGCCAGAAGTAGATGAATAGTAGATATGATTGCTAGTCCTATAGCACAATTAACTGATAGCGAAATTTTGCTTTGGACCATTTTGCATAATTTTGAAGCGTTAGCATTGAAACAGTACGAAAAAAATGTTTTGGTATTAGCCACGCCAGAGAAAAAAGAATTGGTGGAATTACTTGCCTCAAAAGTGCCGACAAACAAAGCTATGGAAAATACCAGCTTAGAAGAGCCGGTAAATAATTTACTTACCTCAGCCACTAACAGTGACGAGATTCATACGCTTATTGTTCAAGGCATTTTATTGGAAATCCTGGGACAAACAATCTATCGAACGTTTAAAGATAGTGATGCTTTTACTTCTGCTACTCATGCTCTTTGTCTTACTGGACTGACAGCACAAGAATCTATTAGAGAAGAAACACGAAAATTGATTTTAGAAAAAATTGGTTCTGGTGATAAAGTCTATGAGGTTTTTGTCAGCATCTCTAGACCAGTAATTATGAACTTAGATGCATTGGGCGAAAGTCTGGATCAACATTTCAGTGAAAAATTTGGTATTAGTTTTTCTGATCTAATGGGAGAGTTCGTAGCCGAACTAATTTCTACTTGTATGGATCTTGGTATGGACAGGCGTAAGGTAGTTGGTTATTTAACTAGTACATTGATGGGAATCTAAAAATGACAGCAGCAAACGAAAACGGTATGTTATTAATTGGTGCCACCGGTTACCTAGGTAGTTTAGTTACTGCCGGTTTTTTGTGCGACGGACAGCGTGTCGTTGCTCCCTTACGCGGCTCCAATACTCGCGAAGGACTTATCAAACAAATAAAAGAAGATTTGATCGCGGAAGATATCAATCCCGAGATTGATTATGATCGTTTAGTGACTGTGTCGCTACCACCAGTTAACGAGATCCCAGACATGGCGACTCAGCTAAAAGACTTAGGTGTTAACGAAATTGTTCACTGTGCTGGCAGCGTTGACTATTTCGATGCAAAAAAACTAAAAGAAGTAAATATTGACTTAACTTCCAGTCTAATTGAATTAGGCAAACGCCTGAATGCAAAGCGTTTTGTTTATTTGTCTACTGCTTTTTGCAGTGGCTTTGTAGATGGTTTAGTGCGTGAAATATTGCACAACACACCACCTGCTGATCCAACAGAATACACAAAATCTAAGAGAGAAGCGGAAGCGTTGGTAAATAATTGCGGATTACCGTTTCTTATTGTCAGACCAAGCATAGTCATCGGTGATAGTCGCAAAGGTTATTACAGCGGCAAAGCGTATGGACTGTATCAGTTCTGGGCAGCATTTGAAAAATTTATATGCGGTCATTCAAGATCGGTTTTGCATTTTATGGCACCAATGGTAAAACTGCATATGATTCATCAAGATGCTTTTAAAGCTGGTTTCGTAGCTGCTTGTAAGAACTTGCCTGACAATTCTATATTGCACCTTACTTCGCGTTACGAAACTCTTCCGACAGTTCGTGAAGTCGTGAAGCAATGGGCCGGACTATGGGATGTTAGTGAGGTACATTACTATCAAGATCCTAGTGAAGTGCCCCCTACCGGCATAGATCGTCGCAATAGAATGTGGCTCGATTTTACATCGGTAAATAATGACATTGCCGCACATCCATGGCAATTCCAAACTGCTACTCTCGATCAGCTGCGCACAGCGGGCCTTAAGTTTAGAGATGTCACTCTAGATACAGTTCGAGTTTGCCAAGATAATTTCGTAGCACAATCTCAACGCGCACAAACTTTTTTGCGTAAAAATAGAGATCAGTTAACATCCAGAACTCAAGCTTCTGAAAGCAAAACACTTATTTCAGCTGTTTCCTAGCTTTAGCCTAATTGATTGCGCAAACGAGCAATACGTTCAGCTAATGGTGGGTGGGTAGAAAATAGCCGCCATATTCCTGTAGGCTGACATGATATTTTCATTGTCTGAGCTGCCGGTTGGGCACGGACATCTAGGGCTGGATATGTGCGTTGCAGAGCTTCTAGAGCGGCAATCATTTTATTTTTCCCCGCTAATTGAGCACCGCCATCGTCAGCTTTGCATTCTCTGCCACGAGTGTAAAAGGCAACCAGTATGGAACCAAGAATAAGAAAAACAATTTGAAGAAGCATGGAAACCAAATAAAAAGCCATGCCGCTTCGATCAGATTTAGAATCACCACGTGTTATCGCATAGGCTATGATGCGGGAAGCGAACATCACAAAAGCATTTACCACGCCTTGCAAAAGAGTCATAGTCACCATATCGCCATTGGCCACATGGCTGATTTCATGTCCTAGAACACCTTCAATTTCTTCGCCATTCATAAGATTGAAAAGATTACTTGATACTGCCACTAAAGCACGAGACTTAGTAGGTCCAGTGGCAAAAGCATTTGCTTCTTCTGATTGATAAATTCCTATTTCTGGCATTGTATTTATTCCGGCTCGCTCGCACAAGCTATGAACTGTTTGCACCAACCAGCGCTCTTTTTCCGAACAATTATCAGGATCAATTAATTGCACCCCATAAGACCATTTGGCTATTGCACGGGATAATGCCAGCGATATGAAAGCGCCGCCCATGCCCCAGATAAGACAAAAAGCAGCAAGATCTGGAATACTCAAACCATATTGAGTTAAATAAGGCTGGACATGGAAAACCGCCAAAAGGATAGAAAGGGTGGTCATTACTAATATATTGAGGGCGAGAAATAGAAAAATTCTTTTGGCAATCTGCATAAACACTCTCCTTACAAGCCTAGCGACTAAGCCTCTGGTTATAATTCTTATTCCCAGACAAGCTAAGCTGTAGCTGTATTCTGTCTTAAGGTATGATTAAAGTCAATTTGTTTTAGCCAATACGCCGGAGTAATCAAGTGCGCTGGTCTCAATCATTTATACCTACTTTGAGGGAAGATCCAGTTGGCGCCGAAGCCATCAGCCATAAGTTATTGTTGCGGGCTGGTTTTATTCGGCAATTAACAGCGGGCGTATATATCTTGCTGCCTTTAGCCCAGAGAGTAAGACTTAAGGTTATAGAAATCATTCGCCAGGAAATGAATCGTATCGGCGGTCAAGAATTTGTTTTTTCTGCCCTACAACCAGCAGAACTCTGGCAAACATCTGGACGCTGGGATACTGTGGCCGATATTATGTTTCGTCTTCAGGATAGAAAAAAGGCCCCTATGGCTCTTGGCTTAACTCATGAGGAAGCTTTTGCCTTTATAGCAAATCAGAGTATCAACTCTTATAGACAATTGCCTCAAATCTGGTATCAAATTCAAACTAAATTTAGAGACGAAGCTAGACCAAAATCTGGTCTTTTACGCGTGCGTGAATTTACCATGAAAGACTCTTATTCACTAGATATTGATCAAGCTGGCTTGGATAAAGCATATCAAGCTCATCATGATGCTTATTGCAAAATATATGAGCGGTGCGGTCTAGCTTTTACTCCCGTACAAGCAAGTTCTGGAGCAATGGGTGGAAATGAATCTATAGAATTTATGGTCTGGACAGATGCTGGCGAAGATAGAATTATTCTTTGTAAGAAGTGTGGCTATGCTGCCAATATAGAGAAAGCAGTAGCTAAAGTAATTCCTTATGAAGAACAGGGCAAAGAAATTTTGGCACTTGAGCAATTCCCGACCCCAGGCATACGCACAATTGATCAGCTAGTAAAATTTTCAAAAGAAGCTGCAGCTGATAAACAAATCAAATCACTTATTTATTTAGCAGATAGCGAATTAGTGATAATTCTGCTCCGCGGCGATCATGAATTGAACGAAGCTAAATTGCAATCTGTTCTTAAAACAGGTGCTATTCGCCCAGCTACTGATCAAGAAATAAAAGAAGCGCTTGGGGCTTTGCCAGGTTCTTTAGGTGCTGTGCATGTGACTAAAGAAAAACATCCGAAAATTAAAAAAATCATCGCTGACCTTTACTTAAAAGATCGTAAAAATATGGTTACCGGCGCAAATATTGATGATATGCACTGGAAAGGTGTATCGGTTAGTCGCGACATTAAAGTGGACGAATGGGTCGATGTACATGTTGTGAAAGAAACCGACCTTTGCCATAAGTGTGGTCATAAACTAGAAATGATCAAAGGACTTGAAGTCGGACACATTTTTAAGCTCGGCACAAAATACTCCGAAGCATTTAGAGCCAATGCTCTTTTAGCTGATGGCAGTTCTGTCCCTATAATTATGGGTTGCTATGGAATCGGTGTAGAACGTATTATTGCAGCTGCTGTGGAATTATATAATGACCAAAATGGCATAATCTGGCCCTTATCTATTGCTCCATTTTCAGTAGTAATTACTCCAATAAATAATGCTGATCCTAAACAAATGGAAATAGCCACTAAGATTTATGATGAAATGAATGAGGATGGTATAGATGTATTGCTTGATGATCGTGACGAAAGACCAGGAGTAAAATTTAAAGACGCTGACCTGATTGGCGTTCCTTTCCGTTTAGTCATAGGTAAGTCTATTGAAAAAGGCGAAGTAGAGATGCGCAGTCGAATGGATCAATCAGTAAAGATGATCCCCATTGATTCGGTCACCAAAGTATTGAAAGCACGATTTACACTTACGCAAACAGAAAAATAATTTTAATAGAGGCTCATAGTTCTATTAATAACTGAATTTACCCAACTCGACTTTGCCGTGGAAGACCCAATAAACAACAATGGTGTAGGCAAAAATAAAGGGCAATCCTAAGCAAGCAACAGCAAGCATTATACCTAGTGTTGTTTGTGAAGAAGCAGCATTGTAGATGTTTAGACTATAGGCTGGATTCAAGCTTGACACAATTAGATTTGGATAAATAGCAATGCCAAATAAGGCGGCCAGAGCGCTTAGAGTACACATCGACGCAACGAAAGCCCAACCTGGCTTTTTTACAATTAGCATGCGAGGGATACTGGCAATGGCTATTACATTTATAACGACCACTAACCATAAAATTGGCATCTTCTCAAAATTAGTAATAGCAGACGGTACTTTAACTAGAGTCACTATCGTAGTAATCATATAGAAGCAAAGAAATATAGTATAAGTATTCCAGATCCAAGCTCTGATTTTTGTGCGAAGATCGCCTTCTGTTTTTAGATAAAGAAAAATCGAACCATGCATAGCTGCCGCTGCCACAGCTAATACGCCAGTCAATATAGGAAACAGTTTAAAATGACTACTCAGAGTACTGGTGAATTCCATATCGGGTCCCACAGGTACACCAATAAAAAGATGACCAACCATCATGCCAAATAAAAATGTAGCCAGTGTACTAGATACAGAAAAGCTAATATCCCAAAAACTGCGCCAAACCTTAGAGTCTTTTTTGCTTCTAAATTCTATTGACACAGCTCGAAAAATTAAAGCACAAAGTATGGCCATAATTAATAAATAAAAACCAGAAAGAGCTAAGGCATAGGCATTAGGAAAAGCAGCGAATAGTGCCCCGGCAAAAGTGACAAGCCAGACTTCATTGCCATCCCAAAGAGGTCCGATCGAATTTAAAAAGATGCGACGATCATTGTCTTCTTTAGCAAATAAATGCAAAATACCGACGCCAAGATCAAAGCCATCTAATACGCCATAGCCTGTTAATAGAATGCCAATTAAATTGAACCAGATAAAGTTTAATGGCAAATGCATTACTTAATCTCCTTATCTGTTTGCCCGCTAGCTTCATCTGAGCCATCACGCCAGGATTCACTTAATGGAGCAGGGCCTCTCTTTAAGAATGCAGCTAACGTGGCAGTAAGACTTTTTATCGGTTTGCCCGATTCCGCTTTAGTTTCGTCAATTCCCTGTGGTCCTACATGTATCCTATAGTTCATTACATGAATCCATACAGCAAAAAGAAAAGAATAAACAATGCCAAACATTATCATTGAAGCAATGATATGTTCTCCTGGCACCGAATGTGATACTGCGTCTTTGGTGCGGAGCAATGCATAAACAACCCAAGGCTGTCTACCTACTTCAGCAGATACCCAACCGGATTGATTCCCTGCATAGGCGGCTAATACAGAAAAAACAAATATCCACATAAGCCAACGTTGCTTAAATAAAATACCAAATCGCAAAAGCACTAATCCACCCAGAGACAAGGCGATGAAGAACATACCTAGTGCTATCATTAAATGATAACTATAAAAAGGTATATTCACTGGTGGTCTATCTTCAGGTGGAAATTTATCCAGTCCAGTAACTGGAATATCTGGATTCCAGTGCACTAATACACTAAGTAATTTGGGAATAGCTATTCCGTATTTAACAGTCTCGCTTTTCGAATCAGGGATACCAAATAAATACATAGGCGCACCGCCATCACCTGTGTGATAGTGCCCCTCGAACGCTGCTAATTTAGCTGGCTGATTTTTCGATACTCCATCCGCTTGCGTATGTCCAGATACTAAAGCAGCACAGGAAACAATAGCAGCATAGATAAGCCCCATTTTAAAAGTTTTATAGGCAAATTCAGTATGACGATTTTTAAGTATGTAATAAGCCGCAATACTAAGAACAAAGAATGCCCCAAGAATAAATGCTGCTATCCAGACATGAACCAGGCGATTGACACTGGATGGGTTGAATACCATAGCCCAAAAATCAGTAATTTCAGCGCGATAAAAACCGCCAGCACTTTTTACTATATGATAACCAGCTGGCGTTTGCTGCCAGGAATTGGCGATTGTGATCCAGATAGAAGAAAAAATAGAACCGAGAGCAACCATACATGTAGAAAAGAAGTGTAAGCGTGGAGACACACGATCCCAGCCAAAAACCAAAATAGCTAGAAAACCTGATTCAAGAAAAAAAGCAAAAATTGCTTCGGCCGCTAAAGCCGAGCCAAAAACATCACCCACAAATCGTGAATAGGTTGCCCAATTAGTACCAAATTGGAATTCCATAACAATGCCAGTAGAAACCCCAAGAGCAAAATTAATAGCAAAGAGCTTAGTCCAAAACAAAGCCATTGTCTTATATAAATGATTGCCTGTCTTAAGCCAAACACTTTCTACAATAACCATAAAGACACCTAGGCCAATGGTTAGGGGCGGGAAAATATAATGGAACATCAAAGTAAGAGCAAATTGCAAACGAGCTAATGTGACCACATCGAAATGCACAGTTGCTTACCCTCTTGGATGTCAAGCATTTTTGACAGAGTTAAAATATGCCATCATTTTAGTCATTTAGGAGATAACTCTGTATTAATTGGTCAAGATAGATAAACGTGCGGGAAAAACAAAATGTTGACATTATTAAAGCCGGGAATTGAAGACTATGCGCACTCAAAAAGTGGAGCACTGGATCCGTTATTGGATGAACTATGGGATGAGACTCATAAAGTAATGAGCTTACCGCAAATGCTCACCGGTCGTCTTGAGGGAGGCTTTCTTAAGATGATAGTTCAGCTCATAAATGCAAAAAATGTTTTAGAAATTGGTACATTCACTGGTTATTCGGCCTTGGCTATGGCCGAGGGATTGCCAGATAACGGAACAATATCCACTCTAGAAATAGACCCCAAGGCTATAGCTATAGCTCAGAAATATTTTTCGCGCAGCAAATTTGGCAAGCAGATTAAGATAATGGCAGGGACAGCATTGGATTCTATAAAACAATTGTCGGGACCCTTCGATTTAATATTCATCGATGCTGATAAAACAAATTATAGCAATTACTACCGAGCAGTTTTACCAAAGGTACGTAGTGGTGGGGTTATTCTGGTTGATAATGTTCTTTGGGCTGGTAATGTTCTAAACCCAAAAACAGAAGACGATCACGCTATTGTTGAGTTTAACGATTTAGTAAGTAAAGATCGCAATGTAGACAAGGTTTTAGTGACTATTCGTGATGGAATATTTCTAATCCGAAAAAAATAAGTATGGCTTCTTAATATATGCATCTGTCGTTATATGCACTATAATTGTCAGCATGCAATTCTTCAGTCACGTTATTTTGGCTGCATTTGTCCTGTTGCTATTTAGCATAGCTTCTGGCAATTGTGCTGTGCCTCTTGATTTGACTAGCGATGATAAATTGACGCAACGAGTGACGAGCGATGGCAAAAAGCTTGCCGATCAACTTTATAAATCTTCTTCAGATCTTAAAGATTACAAATTTGAATCGGTTTTATATATGTGTAGGCCAATGCCCGAAGAAAGCGGAGCGGCAACCTATTTTTTCAAAAGACCGAATCTATTACGTTTGCAGATAAAATCCAAAGGTGTAAAAAATGGCACTATAGTCGTTCGACAAGCTGATGGCCGGATTCGCATAGCAGGTGGTCCAAAGCTGCGCTTTTTGAGAATGAGCCTTGATCCAGACTCAAGAATGCTACAGGCACCAAATGGTTACAATGTGATGAAATCGGATTTTGCCACTTTGTTTTCTATTGTCAATGCTGAATTAGCGGCTGGGAGCAAAGCCGCAGCTACCGCTGCTCCTATTTCTCTGGAAAGGTTCAAGCAGAATGTTATCGTATTGCAATTGACCAAAACGGATGGAGCAAGCGAGCAAATTACTGATCGTATTTTCATTGATCCTCAAACTGCTACGCCGTTGGAATGGGATAATTTCCGTGACGGCAGCAGATATTCAATCACCATGTTTGAAAACTTTAATGCTAATTTAGGACTACAAGATGACCAATTTAAATTGTGAGAACAAAAAAATGACAAAAAAATCTGTGATAAATTATGGTGCTATTGCTTTGATGTTGATAGGGCAAGCTTTCCCTAAAGAAGCAATAGCCGCAGCAGACAGTACTAATACTGTGACACGTGAAAGTCATGAAAGATCAATTCCGTCTAGTCTCACTGGTACTGTCCCAACAGAGCAACAGTTATTGACGTTGAATTGTCTTAGAGATTCCGCATTATCTCTTCAACAAATTAAGCAGCAAGCAATCAATATCTATCTTGAAGCAACTCGCACAGATGTCCAACCAGAAGATCCGCCCGTTTTTCCGTATCCCAAATCAATATCGGAAAAAAGTCTGACCAAATCAATTGACTATTTACCTCCAAGAACTGAGTGGCTCTTTTTTTATGTAGGTACTATGGAACCAATTATTCAACTCTTCGCTGATGATATCAGTGATACTAAAACTGGCATGACAAAAGTTTTTGTTCCAACAGCTGCCAAAGAGTCCCTTGCGCCACTCTGGCAACAATGGTCATGCGGTATACAAGGACTGAATGAGCATTTAAGCACAATATACAAATTAGCCAATGAAGATAAACCTGACAATGTGGCTATCGCAAAAAATGCCGTTGCTATTTACAGGATTGGTCATCATTTAGAAAGAGCCCGTGAAAAAGCAATGGACATTATTAGAAAAGTGCAGTTAAAGGGACAGGAATCGACGCCTACCCGCATTGAATAGTAAAAATTTAGTCTTTCTATGAGGTGAATAATATGCGTGCAGCTGTAGTGACCAGTCCACATGCAAAATGGCAATTGCAAGATATATCCGAGCCAAAACCTGCTGCCGATCAGGTTGTGATAAAGATACATGCCAGTGGATTGTGTTATACCGATATCCACCAAACAGAAGGTGGATTACCAGTCAATTTTCCTGCAGTATTAGGGCATGAGCCAGTGGGAGAAATTGTTGCTATTGGCGAAGCAGTTCGAACACGAAAAATTGGTGATCGGGTAGGTGTTCCCTGGCTACAATCTACATGTGGCCGCTGTGAATGGTGCTTGCGTGGTAAGAATTCATTTTGTGCACAAGGTATTGGCACTGGACAAAACACACACGGAGGGCATGCTGAGTATATGTTAGCATTTGCTCAAGCTACTATGCTCATTCCAGATGGTTTATCGTATGAACAGGCAGCACCAATATTTTGCGCTGGCTATACAGTTTGGGGTGGTTTGCGTATTGCTGATCCAAAACCACATGAACGTGTGGCAGTTGTTGGCATTGGTGGTCTAGGGCACCTTGCCGTCCAATATTCCAATGCTGCGGGCTTTGAAACATTTGCTATGAGCGGTTCTCGTGATAAGTATGCAATGATCAAACAACTTGGTGCTCATGAAGTCTTTCCTGACGGAAAGTCTTTAGAAAAAGCAGGCGGCGCTGACGTAATTTTATTTACTGCTAATGCCTATAAACCTCTGGTTGATTCGTTGCAAGGACTGAGACCAGATGGACGTGTAGTGGTAATGGGATTATCTAATACCAATGAGCCTTTGTCCTTCGATGGTCTTCCTATGCTTTTCAAAAGAGCGCGCTTTATATTCTCAGTGCAGAACGGAGTGGAATATTTATACGAAGCACTGGACTATGCCGCCAAAGGCAAAGTTAAGGTGATGACTGAAACTTATCCATTAGCTGATATTCAAAAGGCCTATGACAACGTTGCGAAGGGCTCTGTTAGATTTCGGGCAGTCATAACTAATTAAAACAGTACTTGTATATAAAAACAAAGGACCAAGACATTTAGTCTTGATCCTTTGTTTTACGAGCTAATTTCGAAGTTGTTTAGCCTACTTTGGCAGTTGTTTCTACTTTTAAATTCATTGTGATATTAGCTTTGAAAAGCTTAGAAATAGGGCATCCTGTTTTAGCATTTTCGGCGGCTTTTTTAACAGCAGCTTCAGCAGCATTAGGAACACGAGCAACTACATCTAAAACGATTTCAGGAATAGCAAAACCATCTGCTAATTTTTCTAATGCTACGGTAGCAGTTGTATTAATGCTTTCTGGAGTTAAACCAGCTTCACCAAGTTGTGCAGAAAAAGCCATTGAAAAACAACCAGCATGCGCAGCAGCGATTAATTCTTCTGGGTTAGTACCAGTGCCATTTTCAAAACGAGTAGAAAATGAATACTGTGTATCTTTTAAAACACCACTGTCTGTGGAAATTTTGCCTTTACCAGTTTTAAGATCACCTTGCCATACAGCAGATGCTTTACGTTTCATCCATCCTCCCTTCTCTAAACTAGAGAAATCTTGCCTATAATTAGTTACATAGAAAGTAATTGCCTGGCTATGAATAAGCCTTTTTCAGACGAGCAATTAACTGATTAGTTTACTATTGTAATTGACAATAACCCTCTATTTGTATTGTATTAATGAACATAATAAAGTTCTGATAATATCTACTCTATCCTTTTCTTTTAATACACTCAAAGTGGCGCCGATTGAAGCTTGCAATCCTACAGATCTGGCTCTTATGGCAGCTTGGCAATTAAGAGCTTTTGGTGTACTTTGCTCTAGGATGGCAGCAGTGGAGACGAGTTCTAATATGCCTATTAAAATTTGTATTGTCGGCATGACAGGTTGGGCCGGAAGTGAGGTAGCAAGAGCAATACTTCGCAACCCCGAATTTCAATTAACAGCGGCAGTGGCTAGAAAAAGTGCTGGGCAAGACGTAGGCGAGGTGTTGGGACTAATAAAAATGGGGTTAATTGTAGATAGTAGTATAGAAGCAGCATTGGCAAAGCCTGTAGATGTTCTAATTGAATATACGCATGCTCAATCGGTGAAAAAGCATGTGCTTTATGCTCTTGATAAAAATATTAGAGTGGTAGTAGGAAGCTCAGGTTTAAGCGCTGCAGACTATGATGAAATTGACCTCATATCCCAGCAAAAAGGAATAAGTGTAATCGCTGCTGGCAATTTTTCGCTCACTGCTGCCTTGGCCAAACACTTTACTCTATTAGCGGCAAAATATTTACCCAGCTGGGAGATTGTTGATTATGCAAGTGCTAATAAGCAAGATGCTCCCAGTGGCACAACCAGAGAACTGGCAGAAGAATTAGCAAAGGTTCGTAGCAATGACATAGCAACGCCAATTGAAACCACCGTCGGTATAAAAAGCGCGCGAGGCGCTTCTATAGAGGGAACCCAAATACATTCCTTGCGTTTGCCTGGTTATGCCTTGTCTTTCGAGACACTTTTTGGTTTGCCAGACGAGCGCTTATCTATTAGACATGATGCTGGAACAAGTGCTCTGCCATATGTGGAAGGCACACTAATGGCGGCAAAAAAGATTATGCATACAAAAGGTCTAATTAGAGGCTTAGACACACTATTATTTCATTGAACCCTTGTAATTATGTTGCAGGAGCTATTGGTCTTAACTAAGGTATTGATTGGAACTATTTCTGTGACTTAGTTAGGGTGGATAAGGCCTTACTAAAGTCGGCTGCCGTAATATTTAAGGCAACTGTGGCGCGCACATCTACAGGCAAAGACTCAATACATTTTTCTATTGCCTCTTTTGCCTTTCCCGGCGCGCGAGAGTATTGGATAATAAAATTGTCTAATTCAAGAGCACGCTTAGAAAGCATTTCTCTGACGATAGCATGAGTCGCTAAGTCTGGATTTATTTTGTTAACAACATATGAAAATGCCAGTGCTGTATTGATAATTGGCTGAATGGTTAACCAGGAAACTTTATAGTCCATACACATCTGGGCTGCATATATCGCGTCAACGACAGCATGGCGTATGAAAAAAGGCATATCCCATATATCTTTTTTTATGCCAAAACTAAGAATCACATCCCATTGTTTTGTGCCCCCAGCTCCTTGATTTAAATAATCAAAAAAGTCCACTTGTGCCTGTCCACCAAGCTGTCCATTATTAAGACTTTCCGCATGGACAGCCGCAGCAGAGCATATGCCCACTAGTCCATTAAATACCATAAGGTGTCCCATAAGTTTTACCTCAGCACCGGCCGTAATACTAGAGCCAAAGTATCTTGGTTTACCAATTAATGATAGTGCGGCTGTAAGCTTTTTATATGTCTCAAGATCACCGCTTGCTAATATGAGCATAGAGGCATTCTCTGCACCTATAGGACCACCGGTAAGCGGATAATTTACATAATGGATATTTTTGTTCGAACAAAATTCATATGCTGCTTTGACAAAATTAGTACTTACAGTTGATAGATGGCAAATAAATGTCCCTGCTGAATTTATTGCCAAATAGTTTGCAATCTCAGCTATTACTGCTAGATCATCGCCATTTTTCCCAGCACAAACAAATACTCCATCGAGATCCCCACTGCCAATTGTTTTTTCAATTGTTGGGAGTAATTCTGCACCATGTGCCTTCCATTCTTTTCTGCATTTATCTCTGCGTGTCCCTGGTTTATTTCTGTCCTGAACACGTAGAACTCGAATACTATCTTTGCTCTGCCAGTGTTTAGCCATTGGAGAAGACATCAGTCCCAGACCGCCTACTACAGCTACTTGTAATTGTTTTTCGGTTGGCATTTTTTTTTCTTTGATAAACCGGCAGTTTTATAAAAAACCAGAACTTATATTACAAAGAAGGAGAAATACTGAGTGTATTCCTCCTTCCTATCGAACTCGCTCTTTTTTGAGCTTTATTTAATTACCCCAGGAATTTGGAACTGGGTTTCCAGGATTTGCAAAAGCAGTAACCGGCTCTTCAACTTCTGGTTGTTGAACTGGTGTGCTTTGTTCTGGAGCAGTCGGTTGAGGAGCAAAGCTTTCTGCACGTGCTGCTGTTTCAGCAGTAGCTTCAGGAGCTGTTTCCTCGTCGTTCATGGATGGATTTTCGATCAACACGCCTGCCTTATCTCTAAGCAGATATTCGATATAATCGCCTCTGCTCATGCGAGATGCAGCTACTTGCTCATCGAGCATGCGGTGTGCCATTGGTGTGACACACACAGCAGTGGTTGTACCACGGTTTTTGCCAAAGAAATAAGATTTGGCTCCACCTTTTGGTCCAGTCTGCTTTGCAGAAGCTGGTAATTTTAATGGCGATAATCCAGCGCGCTCACGAATGAGCATCTCGACATAATCACCATTAGATACACCGGCATTAGCAGCTTGTTCTTTCAGTAACTGCCGTCCGAGCGCAGTTAAGTTAAACGAAACCGATCCTGACTCCTTGCCTGGAAAGCGCGAGCGCCGAGGCGAAGTGGTTTTGGGGGTAGTGTTAATTTGCACCGTTGTACTCATTACTCTTCGGCAACTGTCTTGCTCCGTTATCTGGAGATTTGATGCTGCCTTTCCTCCTTTTTTTACTTGATTGGAAAAACCGGTATTACTAAATATCTAAAACTGAGTCTCTTATAGCTTCTAAAGTATCCAACGCTTCTTTTACTAACCGTATATCACATAGTTTTGCTATATAACTGGTTAAAGTCAGGGATGGCAAGCAGATGCCACACAGCAAAAGTTGCCTTTTGCTACGTACCAATTAACTTTACTGACAGGGGTCTTTTTGACTATTAAACTGAAAAAACTCAGAATCGATTTGCATCGCTTGAATTTCACTGCTCTTTTTATCAAATACAACCTCCTGCTATTGCCAACCCTTTCCAAGACCTTGATTATAGAGCATAGTTTTCAAAATGCGTGGAAGTCATGTATTACAGTCTTCTCATGTAATCAGCATGCTGACTATCTCTTGGATATATTTTCAGATAATCTTTACAATTTGCCTAAAGCCCAACTGTTGAAGATATACGCGATTGCAGTACCTAAAGCAGCCCCCACCAAAACCTCAATCGGGGTGTGACCTAGAAATTCTTTAATGCGTTCTGAGGATAGCTTTGGGTGATCCGAAAATAATTCACCCATCATCTCGTTCAATATGCGTGCCTGGTGCCCTACAGTGCGGCGCACGCCAGCTGCGTCATACATGACAATGATTGCTAAGCAAAAGGCGATAGCAAACGTAACAGAATTGAAACCATCAATAAGACCAACGGATATTGCCATGCCGACAGTGCAACAACTATGGCTGGAGGGCATTCCGCCCGTTTTAGAAAGCACACGTAAATCAAGCCGACCGGTTTTTATAAGCTTGCCGATAATTTTTATTGTTTGAGCGATGCAGCTGCAAAGAATTGTAACTAGAATCACCTGCCAACCACGTTCACTACTATCAGCAGTGACTGATATTCCTGTATTAGTGATCCCAAAATTTGTAGCGAGGATGCCTGAGTAATTTATGTCTGTAAGGCTGTTCAGAGACTGAACAATAGGGGATAGAAAGTCCATATGGTGTTAGCTAGTCCTATAGATTGCGTATTTGAGTAATTCCCTCAGAGGAGCGGTATTCTTGCTGGGTAATTTTGAATTATCAAGAATGTCCATTCCGTCTTTTTCTAAATCTTCTAATTTCTGCAAAGCTAATTTTTCGCCAAACACTGTTACCCAAGTTACTTTGCTAGAAGCTTGATCTTTACCAGGCGTCTTACCTAATGTTACTAAATTACCAGTGCTATCAAGTAAATCGTCGGCAATTTGGAAAGCGTAACCAAGCTTATCGGCAAATTGCTCAAGCAGAAGCAATTGTCTTTCATTAGCTCCAGCTAAACTAGCTCCCGACCAGACAGCAAATCTTATCAAAGCACCGGTTTTCCCTCTGTGGATAGCTTCAATAGTGTTGACTTCTTTGTGGTCATCAATGCTTCTTGAGTTCTGCAATTCTGTTAATTTGCCGGTGAAAGTCAGATCTAGTACTTGTCCGCCTACCATACCGGCAGCCCCAGTAGCTTGACACAGACGACTGACTATATTGAGTAATAACTGTCTATCTATATTTTTTGGGGTCTTTTCAATTAAAGTTTCGGCGGCCAGCATAAGCAAAGCGTCTCCAGCAAGTAAAGCAATTGCTTCGCCATAAACTTTGTGATTGGTCAATTTGCCGCGACGATAATCATCGTTATCGAGAGCCGGTAAATCATCATGAATCAAGCTCATAGCATGAATCATTTCGATAGCACAACTTAACGGCAGCACGGATTCAAGATTGTTTCCCAAGCCGACTATTGCTTCTGAAGAGGCTATGCATAAGAGCGCTCGTAATTTTTTACCTTCTGATAATACTGAATAACTCATTGATTCCCAGAGAGTATTGGGATCTCTTTGCGCAAAGTACTCAGCCAATTTGTTCTCAACAAGCTCACGGCGCTCTTTGCTATAAGAGACAAAATCAAATTGGTTATTGGAGCACTCAACAATATGCATGTAATCTATTTCTACCAAAATATAATTTAAAACAAGTTCTTAAACATGCGACTGCCAATAAAAAATAACTTGAAAGCTTCAATACCAATTTGAAAGATATTTTTTTCTTTGCGCAAAAATAAAAAAGCCAAAGGTCCTACTTTGTTTAACAAAGAATAAAAAGACATTTCTACATTCTCTTCTAGCAAAAGTTTTTTATTTCCTGCCTGAAGAGCCGCTTGTCCAGCGCGAATAAGCATTACAGATTGATCCCTACCTTGGATAGCCTCTTCTTCTAAGATAGAAAATACTTCGTAAATATCGCGTAAGTGATTGAACACAATATAAATGACACCGATAATCAACCAGTTAAGGAAAACAAAAACTACTTTGCCTGCTTCTATCCAAGTTGGACGAGTAAACATGGCAATAATACTGGTGATATCGATCAACATAAGCAGAGTCCCGAATGAAAAGCTAAAGATTTTGTAGAAGAGCTGCTTGCCAATTTCTGTTTCAGTTGGCAAAAGAGGACGGGGATATAAGAGCGCTGCTATTAATATATGAGTGCCCCAAATCCCGCCGATTAAATCGGCAATAAAATTGAATAGATTAAAGTGATTAGGTTGTGTTTTTTCTGTCATAGAATCGATCATACTGAAAGTATATCCCTAGCAATAAGCATTCTTTGGATTTGATTTGTTCCTTCGTAAATTTGACCAGCTTTAGCATCACGAAAAATTCGCTCAATTAAATATTTGGGCTTAGCGCCTTCAATCCCCACTAGAGTTAAAACTTGATCTGCTGCACTCATTGCTGTATCCGTAGCCTTTAACTTTGCCATGGCTGCCAATGTGACATTGCTTTCTCCCCGGTCAATCACTTGGGCTGCCTGATAAGTAAGAGCGCTTGCCGCCTCTATATTAACAAGTAGACCTTCTATTATATGATCATTTCCATTTATATAATAATTGCCGCCCTCTTTTGAAAGTTTACTTAAGCCATCCAATGCTCCTCGAGCCCAGCCGATGGCCTGAGCAGCTATAGTCACACGTCCTTTAGATAAACTTGATAAGGCCACTTTTCTGCCCATACCTGCTTCCCCTAATATATTAGCTTTTGGCACCACACACTCGTTGAAAACTATTTCACAGGTACCATAGCCGCGCATACCGAGCATATCAAATTTTTGACCAATGCTTAGTCCCTGAAAATCTCTTTCTACGATAAAAGCAGCAGTGCTATCATTTAAACGGGTAAAAACAATATAAATATCAGCGACACTACCGCTGGTGATGAATATTTTACTACCATTGAGAATATATTCGTTTTCTGTCAATTTGGCCGTTGTTTCCAGAGCAGCAGTGTCAGAACCGGCAGCTGGTTCAGTTAAAGCAAAAGCAGCTAATAATTTGCCACTGGCACAAGCACTCAAATACTTAGTCTTCTGTTCCTGACTACCAAATTTATAAATTGCTTCCTGACACAGTACATGCACACCCAAACTGCTCATAATCGGTACGCAATGCCGAGCAAATTCTTCATTGATTAGACAAAAGCTAACATAATCACCACCTGTACCACCATAAGTCTTATCAAAAGGCAAAGCCCCAAAACCTTTGTCACAAGCAATTTCAAAGAGATCGCGGCGAAACTGATTGTTTTTATCACTTGCGATAACTTCATCAAGTGGTATTTGCGCTGCAAAACTCTTTGCTAGCTTATGCCATTTTAGTTGCTCTGGATTGAACAACTCGTAGTTAATATCATTTACAGTTTCTAATTCTATATTGTCCATTCAAAAATAGTTTCTTCAAACGTTGATGCTTCCTTGTTATTTATCCGGTCCAAGGCACCGGAAATATTCATAGAAATGTCGTTAGCTAAAACGCTGGCCATACCTAACTCTTCGCTAGCAATTTCACCAGCCAGGCCATGTAAGTAGGTGCCAACCACTGCGGCGACAAAAGGTTGTAATTTCTGGGCTAAAAATCCGCCTATAATCCCCGAGAGTACATCTCCTGCCCCAGCTTTGGCCATACTGGCATTGCCAGTGGGATTAACAAATACTCGACCATCATAACTAGCAACCACTGAATGAGCGCCCTTGAGTACAACTATGCAACCGAATTTTTTTGCCGCGTTCAGTGCGGACCCTATACGATCCGCTTGTATTTCTGCAGTTGTTTGCCCAGTCAGCCTAGATAATTCTTTAGGATGAGGGGTAAGCACGAAAGGTTTTGGTTTATTGTCCATTATTTCGGTAAACTGGGCTAAAGAATTTAGCGCATCAGCATCTATAAGACATGGCAATATATCTTTTTTAGACATGGATTGTTCTAAGAATTGGCGTACAAATTTTACGGTCTGAGGGTTAGTGGTTAGACCAGGTCCAATTACAACTGCTGAAGCTGTTTTTGTTAATTCTAAAACTTCTGTTACTGCCTTTTCGTCAATTGTTTGCGCATCAGTCTCCGGCAACGGTTTGTAAATAACCTCTCCAGGTGGCAGGTGTTCTAATACCGATTTAGCGGTACCTAAGAGCACCAGACCAGCCCCTGATCTAAGTGAGCTACGGCTACTTAAAAAGGCTGCTCCAACCATACCGGTACTTCCAGCTATAGTTAATAAAGTACCGTATGTACCTTTATTTGAATTGGCTTTTCTTTCTGGTATCAAAGAGAAAATATAATCGCTTGTACTTAAATATATTTCTGGATATCGTTCACCTAATGGCGGTAAACCAATATCTACCAAACTTAAATCCCCACATAATTCCGCAGCAGGATGACAGAGAAGACCGCATTTTAAATAACCAAAAGTACCAGTAGCATCTGCTTTAATGGCAGCTCCCATAATCTGGCCAGTGTCCGTATTTACTCCCGAAGGAACATCTATTGCCAATACAATTAATTCTTTGGCTAGTCTTAACTCATTAATCCGTTCGATCACCTCTTTATACAAGCCGTCTACTTGGCGATCCAATCCGGTGCCAAGAAGGGCATCGATAACTAAAGTGACTCCTTTCAGATCCAGGGCACTAGCCTTTTCAATTAGCTTCATTTCTATGCCCAAGTTTTTGGCTATTGTTTTATTAACATTCGCTTCTTTGCTTGTCATTTGATGTTCACTTTTGTCGGCTTTTGCCGTGACAAAACTTACACTTACAGGCACTTTCCTTAAACTAAGATAGCGAGCCACAACTAAACCATCTCCACCATTGTTGCCACTGCCGCAAATGACAGCTACTTTTTCCGGTTTATTGAGCCATAAACTATAGGCAATCTTAGCTGCTTGTTGCCCAGCTAATTCCATTAGCACCTGTCCCCAATGTGCATCACAGCTGCTGATCCACTCTGTCTCCAGCTTCTTTATTTGACTGGTTGTAGCGACACTAAGCATTTCTATTTAATCCTGGTGTTTGCGTACCAACAACGACACAACGAACAAAATGCCCAGGCAGTTTTTCTTCCAGTGTAGGAATAGATTCTCGACACTTAGGCTCTACTAGAAAGCAACGATCAGCAAAGCGACAGCCAGGAGGTAAATTCACTAAATCTGGTGGCTGGCCCTCGATAGGTATTAGGCGAGTCCCGCCTGGCTTAGGCAGACAATTCATCAAACCTACGGTGTAGGGATGCAAAGGATTTTTAAATAATTCTTGTACTGATGCCTGTTCAACTAGAGATCCTGCATACATCACCGCCACCCGGTCGCACATTTCGGCCACTACACCCAAGTCATGAGTGATCAATAAAATTGACATGCCTTTTTCTTCTTGAATTGAACGCAATAAATCTAATATTTGTGCTTGAACTGTCACGTCCAGAGCTGTGGTTGGTTCATCAGCAATCAATAATTCGGGACTGCAAGATAAAGCCATAGCAATCATAACCCTCTGGCGCATACCACCAGAAAATTGATGTGGATATTCATCAATACGTTCTTTTGCTTGAGGAATACGAACGAGGTCAAATAATTCAATACTTCTTTGCCGCGCTTCTTTGTGACTGATTTTTTCATGGACCTGTATTGCTTCCATAATTTGGAAGCCTACTGTATATACCGGATTAAGGGAAGTCATAGGATCTTGGGGGATAAGGGAAATTTTCTTACCGCGATATTTTCTTATCTCATTTTCGCTCAGTTCAAGGAGGTCAGTGCCGTTATAAAAAATTTCTGCACCGTTTATTTGTCCCGGGTTGGGCACTAAACGCAAAATGGATAAAGCAGTTACAGATTTCCCACAGCCAGACTCTCCGACTAGACCAACGACTTCCCCTTTATTAATCACCAAACTTAACTCTTCAACAGCGCACGCAATGCCCGTTTCCGTACGAAAACTAATATTTAAGTGTCTTATATCAAGAAGAGGCATAGTAGGAAAATAAGATTTTTATGAGCGTAAAGGGCGCATAATACAATTGAGGACATTAACTGATATTCTTCAAATTAAGTGAATAATTTAGATCAATCATGTCAGAATTAAAATTGCAGGTCAAACACAGGGAATAATTACTTTGCCTTCTTCGGATGATAAAACAAGAGATCTTGCCGTTTTGCAATTACTTACTCGCTTGGTACGAGAAACAGATCGCATTGTCCGATTAGCTGACGATATTGATAATTACGCTGAAACACCGCAAGCTAAGCAGGCTTTTAATATAATAGGAAATGAAGTAGAGAATATCCTTAAGATGATGGAAACTTCAATAGCTCCACTCTATGCTTTATACGAACTCGATGCAGGACTTAAAGCTCTCGTTAATTCTGAAAAGGGTAGCGCAAAACCTGTTTCATCGAATAAAACAGTTACTGCTGAAATTATTAGTCGCCAAGAGAAGTAACCTTCTTACTGACAAAATATTCCATCAGAAGCAATCTCTTTTCAGAAGCAATCTCTTTTACTGAGCGCTTGACATTAGTCTTAGAACTCAAGAAGCAATTATTTAGCTTATTCGCTGATGATGATTGCACGCGGCTAAATGATGATTATGCCAATGCGTTACTACCAGGATTAAATTGCCTATAGTGATCATCGGTAATTCCCATTTGTCTGGCAACAATCCGCCGCAACAAAATGTTGCGACTAAAACAAGCAATAAACCAAAGACCATTCCAGCCAAAACATTCTTATCGTGATGCTTCAAATAACCAGGCACAATACCAAATATGGCAAAAGAGAAAACAAATGCCGCCAAAATATGATGCGTCAATTTACCTTCTAAAAACTGCCAGCCAAGCAAAGGCAAAAAAGTAATAATAAATGGCATTGCTAAACAATGCACAAGACAAATAGACGAAGCGGCAATTCCAAGGATGTCAAAAGAAGTGATGCTTGCGACACTTAAGCCCATTGCTCGTTCTGATGAGTCTGTTTGTTCAATTGTGTTTGTCATGGTTTCTATAGAATCTTTTATTTAACTCTCTCAACGCGATTTTTTATCACTACACTTCTTACATGTGCCAAAAATTTCTAAGAGGTGTGAAGTGACCTGAAAACCGTATTTAGACTTGATTACAGAGTCTAGATCTTGTATGAGACATTGGTCTAAATGCACACTGTCTTTGCATACGCTACAAATAAGATGATGGTGATGCTCACCTGGATTAATAGCTTCGTAACGCTTTTCGCCATCCCCAAGTTCTACTGCCTGCACCAGTCGTTGAGCAACGAGAGCCTCTAAAGACCTATAAACTGTCGTCAAACCCGGTGCTTCATCATCCTCAAGTCGCATTCGGCTGTAAATGTCTTGAGCTGTGGCAAGAGTACGCATACCCCCCATAATATCTAGGACCTTTTTTGCTCCTTTAGTAAGGCGCAAATCAAGTTTGCTAAGTTGCGATTTGTTCATATTCTAGGATACATTTTCTCCGGGCACTTGGAAATGGTTATCAATATTATCAAATAAATCTATCAAAAGGGGAGGGTTGTTCTTTATGCGACAATAATCTTTAACCAAATAAGACCTGAAACTCGTCCTTATTTATATGAATGTTATTTACAGCTCTGGACTTTATTGCTCTCTTCGATAGACCAAATAGCGCTAAATTGCTAGACTATCTTGGCAATTAGGCTTTCTAGCCTATGCTCAAGGGCGGTTGGCTCAACGGTAGAGCACCTCGTTTACACCGAGGGGGTTATAGGTTCGAATCCTATACCGCCCACCATTTCCAGGATCGAAAATCTTCACGGGTGCACTGCGGGTGCAAATGCCTAGAAAATTGGATGTCCTACGTCAAAACAACTGCATTATAAATTCGCTGTACCGGCTTTGGTGAAACACCAAACCAATAACAAACGATTGCTGTTTGCCCCAGCTAAAGACAAACAGCAATCTATTTACCGCTAGTCCGCGCCTTATATTTCGCAGTTGTTCGGTAAGGTACTTATGATTCTCTATTTCAAACGCTGTAAAAAGCAATTAGCTGTCTCTGATGTATTTCTGGTGATGCACTAGCGACATGGCTACCCATTTGCGGATTGAAGTTTAATCTTACCTCAGTCAGTCAGTGATGCAACAGCAGCAAAGAGCAATGCACTTGCTGAATGCTGGTAGGGGCAGAACAAGACCCGAGCTGCGCTAAGGTTTTGTGCTTGCGATTCTTTGGAAAGCATTCTTTTGGCGAGGCCCACTAGCGCCCAAAGGCGGGGTGGTCAGTCACCCTATAAGTATGGATCTGTAAGATGATCCCAAAAATCACATAGTTAACAACTATAAAAAATTATTTTCGGATTCGTCTAATTTCGTCAGACAGTCAAACTAAAGCTGCGGGTTACTTTGATTATTTTCGCCATTGTTTAACATGCTGTTAAATAATTCTTCAAGGTACTTCTTTCTCGCTATTACATTTGGATCAGGATTTGGAACATCGTACTTGAATTCTTCTAGTATTTTTAAGTTACGTGCTGGTCCACTACTTTTGTCCACAAACTGGGCAAAAAACAAGGTGTTCCTTGCGTGTTGTGGATCGAGCTTATATAGGTGTTCAGACAAGGAATACCAGATATCTGGGGTTGTCCCTGCCTCTTCAGTAAGCGCATCAATTTCCGCCCACAGCAATTCTGGCTTATTAGCTGATCTCAGCGGATGAGTAATTTCGAGAATCCTTTTTCTTACCTGACTACGCGCAATAGGGTCTGTCATCAGCGGAAACGTGCCAGATAATGCAGTCACATACATTTCTACTGGCAAACTAGCCACAGTTAAATCTAATCGTTCTTCGCACAGCGCTGTACCCTCTTCGACCTTCCCGGCTTTAATGAGTAGATCGCCTAGCACAATATGTGCCTCTGGCAAAGTTTGAGCCGCACTTCTTAATAGAGGTTCAGCTTCCCCTGGTTGGTTGCTCAAAAATAGTAGTATGCCGCGAAATAATTTGGTCATGGCATTATCTGGGTCGAGCCATAAAGTAATTACACTATCTTCAAGAGCTTCCTTTATTTTTCCTAACAGTATGCGTATGGTGATTCTGTTATTGATACTACGCAAGGTGGCTACGGGATTGCCAGCTTTAAAGCCGTTAACTGCCTTGGTTGTCCATTCCTCAGCTTCGGTCATTAGGGCTAAATGTGCATTTGAGAGTTGTGTTAAACTTGCTGAATCTACTATTTCCGATTTGACTTTGCGATGAATAGACTGCGCGATAAGTAGCGGTGCTTGTGCATCATTCTGGTTTAGATCGTGAGATTTGCGAAACTTAGCGATTGCTATATCAAACTGTGATTGATCTAAATAATCCTGTCCAAGAGCCAATAGGCAAGCCGCAGACTCCTCAATCCATTTATACTCTTTCACTAAATCTGATATCTTCTTATGTTCGCCATTCACACTGAGTGCTGATATGTAGACAGACATAGCGACATATCTACTTAGTTTTCCAGGAGTCGGCTCTAAGGAGAGATCAGTTAAATTCAAAGCCTTGTCCGCATGTGTTAAAGCCTCTGGAAATTGTCCCAGAAAAATATAGGCATTAGCAAGACTAGCGTTAGCCAAAGCATTTTCTTGGTCTAATTCAAGAGCTGACTTATATTCATCTCTGGCACTTTCATACTCATCGAGCATAATACTGCAATTACCAAGGCTTATGTACGTGCTAAATGCTATCGACTTTGCCGTATCTTTGGCAATAGCTGCTTTTATATGTTGTAAAATGGCTTGCCCTGCTAATACTAGTCCTGACGTCAATAATTGACGCGCAAAATCTAATGCTTTATCTAACGGGTCCAACTTCTGGTTTTGATCTTCGGCTGAGATTAAAGGCACCCCGCTAATAGCAGCTCGTTTAGCACTCATGTCCATCAGTTTCGCAACTTGATTGCGCATCTCGTGCTCAAAACTCACTGTTTGTTGCATTGCTAATTGTTCATCAGCTAGCCTCATGTGCGTTTCTAGCTTTAAAACAAAAAGTCTAAAAATGTCTTGAGAGGTATTGTCTCCCGCAAAACTAGTGCCATATTCCGAGCTGGTAAACTGAGAATAAAAATCTTGTATCGGTACAGGCTGGCTTAGGTTATAGCTTTTTTGCCATTGCTCAAAATCATCACTTTGGCAATAAGCTCTTAGTGAATCAATCAATCCGTCACAATTAGCGTGTTGTTGGCGTGTGTCGGCTAGCGCTTTTTCGTATGCCGGATGAATTTTATTGTTGACTGCACTAACAATGTCGTTCACTTTATCCGTAATGGCATCCTTAACCATCCCCACTGCCGACTCTACAGGAAGATGTTTTAGTGCTAAGAGTACCGAAACGGCTACAGAATTAATTTGGTTTGGGTCTATGTCCATACGATTAACTGAATCCACCATACGAGCCAAAATTAGGCACAAATCCGCCGTAGCGGTTGCCGAGGACGTAGCCGCCATAGCCAGAGCTGCCCGCACCAACATTATAATTGCATGACAACAGGCTCATGAAAGATTAATCACGGTTGACAAGCGTGATACAATTTGCAGTCTTATACTCGCTGATTCAGATAACTGTACAAACAGTCAAGGATGGGAATTATGGATATTTATAGAAAACTACTAGGGTCAAAAATTCATAACGCAACAGTCACTCAAGCTGATCTAAAATACGAGGGAAGTATAACTCTTTCACCAGAGCTAATCGAGGCAGCTAACTTTATACCTCACGAAGCCGTTCAGATATGGAATTCTACAACTGGAACCCGATTAGAAACATATGTGATAAAAGGACAAAGCGGCTCAAGAGATATTTGTATAAACGGAGCAGCAGCTCATCTAGTTAAACCAGGTGATGTTGTGATAATCGCTAGATTTGTCCATATTGCCGAAGTCGATTGCAGGAATTTTGAGCCCATAGTGGTGTTTGTAGATGAATCTAATCGCATAGTGCAGAAGAGAAAAGAAATTCCTGGTCCATCTATATCAATACCAGCTGCTCAAGTAGCAGTGGCTTAAATTTTATCGCTATTGTTGTTGGAAATAGCTTGTTAGGATTTAAACAATCAATATGAATATGTTTTACAAAGGCTTTATCTTATTCGCTGCAATGGTGGCACTTTTGCAGAGTAATTCCATGAGTTACGCATCTTCACCAACGCCGCGTTATACCTACGGATACATAAATAAGACGGGTAAGATTGTTATCAAGCCGGAGCTTGAAGCAGCATTTTGTTTCTCAAATGGGCTAGCGCCAGCAGGAGTATACAACGGAAAGGAGATGAAATACGGATATCTAAATAAAGGCGGCAATTTTGTTATCCAGCCACAATTTGAAGATGCCCAAAAATTCTCTGAAAATTTGGCAGCGGTAGATATTGGGAATAAATGCGGCTTCATCGATAACAAGGGGAAGTTGGTTATAGAACCAAAATATGATGCTCAATATGAGGTAAAGTCCTATTTTCGTTTGCCTAACAATGAACCAGACGAGAATCCGGCAATTCATTTCTCTATCTTTTCCGAAGGGTTAGCCCCCGTAGCGGTTGGCGATCCATCAGGATTATTTGGATACATTGATAAGACCGGGAAATTTGTTATCCAACCAAAATTTATTGCCGCACATAGTTTTTCGCAAGGTTTAGCTGCAGTGAGGATGGGCAAGAAATGGGGATATATCAACAAGCTAGGCAATGTAGTGATAAATCCTCAATTCCAAGCTGCTGGTGATTTTTCTGAGAATTTAGCTCCTGTCCGAATCCCCGGCGATGTTCACTTTATTCATCCATTCACTCACACCGAAGCTTATACGGACGGGAGCTGGGGATTCATTGATAAGACTGGAAAAGTGATAATTGCTCCAAAGTTCGACGGGGCAAACGCATTTTCTGAGGGACTCGCATGCGTAAGAATAATTGATCCCAAGGAAGGCTATGTGGTTGGATATATTAACTGTAAAGGGGAAATGGTAATTTCCCCACGGTTCGGAAGTGGAAGATCTTTTTCGAGTGGGCTGGCAGCCGTTAGGGTCTTCACTAAAGAATGGGGCATTATTCCCAATCAGAAGTGGGGATATATAGATAAGACTGGGCAAATAAAAATCAAACCAACTTTTGAAACAGTCGGCGATTTTTCGGATGAACTTGCTATATTTGGAGTGTTTTCCATGAAACTTACGGGAACAATGCATTAAGACTCCATTTTACCCCCGCAAAAATAATTGTCAGGGTAATCCTCTACCCTAAATTTATCTTTCTCCCACTTGCTGTGTATAACCTTTCTCGTGGGCAAAGTTTTAGCGTATCTAACCAATCCCACAATTTTACTTGCGCGTAAATAGGCGCCTTGGTTTGAATGTCCTTAATGACAAAACCAGTGGATGTATTAATAAGTTCCAGATCGTATCCACGCAAAGCCCGATCAATCCTCTGGATCGCATCGGCTCGGTTCATCCCACCCTCTTTAGGGAAGGCACCGGATGCTCTCTACAAAAGTGACCATCAAGCCCTAGCATCTGGACATGAGCTATGGCTGCATGTTTTCCAAATGCGATCTTGTAAAGCATATTAAGTTTTTGCCGCAGAATTGTATTTGATGGATTTTTTCTCCATAGTTCTTTTGCTATATTGATTTCTTGGTAGCGCTGAAATAGAGGCAGCAGCTCGATAATAGCATCCATCCGGTAAAGCCTCCGAGTGATGAGCATGTCGAACAAAGCATCAGCAGCTATTTGGGCATCTTTACTTTTATCGAATCGACGGCTTTTGATTATTTGTTGTATTCGAGATTCTAGAAATCCACTTGGCTGATGCAGACTGTAAGGCATTGGTTTATCGCAACCTTTGTCGATCCAGTTTTGACAGGTTTCAACAACTTTTGAGTAATCCATATTATCCCTCTGGTGATTGGTAATAACCATTTGGACTGTTAGCGTTCAAGTGGTCAGTAGCAGCGTCTATATAAACATTACCCGTCACAGCAGCACTCGACATAATAACGAATGGGCAATTATGCGGACATGCCATCACAGCCATGTAATTATTATTGCTTATGGTGGCGATGCTGAATTGCACCCAGCCGCTATTAGTTGGCGTTACTGTATCGTTTATCCAGCAGAAAAGAGTTAGTGTAACTGGTGGTGTAAATTCAGCTTCCAAAGCAACAGTTACAGAACCATCACTCTGAGTGCAACCACTAGCAGACGATTCGGTCAGAGAACCAACAGGGCTGCTTGTGGTGAAGACATTAGCATTACCACTAAATTGCTTATTTAGCAGTCGCCACGGTCTAACACCACAAGTGGTGCTGATATCTACTCTACCCGCTTCACAATGAGCAGGTGTCTGGGAAAACAACAGCAATAAAAGAATCAACCACATCTGCAATAAACGACGCACTTAATCACC
>Ga0364919_10008_pt2 | contig 134399 bp, 156 predicted proteins | sample SorcelJu500001C7_2_FD_206953 | JGI IMG/M metagenome (GOLD analysis project Ga0364919, IMG submission 206953) | Enriched cells from Trout Bog Lake Hypolimnion, Wisconsin, USA - BchlTB.June20.5000.01.C7 | ecosystem: Environmental > Aquatic > Freshwater > Lake > Hypolimnion/Profundal zone | place... | reverse complement strand
TGGCTACCAGCCTTATTGGTGTTTAAAAGAAGCCGTGACAACGAACAGTCCAGATGATGTGGCAAGGGTTGAGGCCTATCTGAAAAGATTAGCCGTTGCTTTAGGAGCCGACAGTACAGCAGCTGAACTTGCAAGGGTTCTTAGGCTTCCTGATACTTATAACCTGAAAGATCCATCCCTTCCTGTACCTGTTACTATACTTAAACTGGAAGAAGGCCTGCACTACAGTTTAGTGGACTTTGAACCATTTCTCCCCGTACTACCAACATCATCCCAAAGCACTAACCCTCCTGGGTGGATTTCCAAGTCTTTGGCAGAGCTCCATGAAGGTAACCGGAATGGTACGTTTGCCAAGATTATTGGTCGTCTGCATAGTGATGGCTTGCTGCCGGATGATATATTAAAATTACTAACACCTCATGCAGAACGTTGTGAATTTCCCATCGATGAATTACGCAGAGAGGTTGAAGGTATTTGTCGGCGCTACCCCTCCGATAAATCGTTTCCGTCGTCTTCCTATATTAGTAGAGAGACGGAAACGGAATCTGAGCCATTGAAGGCAGTGCCGTTGGCGCAGTTTCTTGGTGATGCCGAGGAGGATATTAAATGGCGTATTAACGGTGTTCTGCCAGAGGAAAGCGTAGGGATACTGGCAGGACCTCCTGGATATGGCAAGTCATGGATGATCCTTGATGCTGCTATAGAATGCGCAATAGGCGGAGAATGGCTAAAGCACTTCACTACAAACCAATGCTGCGTTCTTTATCTGGATGAAGAGTCCTCACCGTCCATGCTACGTAAACGCCTAACAAAACTTCTAAAAGCCAAAGAATTACAGAAAAACAGGCTCGATTTGCACTTTTGCGTTGGGCAAGGAGTGTGTCTGACAGGTTCGAGTTCTGTAGAACGGCTCAGGCACCTTATCAGCACTCTGCGACCAGGATTAGTTATCGTCGATTCCTTAATACGAGTCCACCATGCGGAGGAAAATTCTGCTTCCGACATGTCTAGGATATTTGCGGTGGTCAAAGATTTGGTACGTGAATTTAAGTGTTCCTTTCTTTTTGCCGACCATCACCGCAAGCCAAGCCATTTTGTAGTCAGCCAAGACGTGTTATTAAGGGGCAGCACTGAGAAAAGCGCCTTTATCGACTCGCTTCTTTCTATGCAGCGCAAGGGAGAGACCATTATAGTGGAACATTCCAAATCTAGATTTGCCGAAGCCGTTAAATCCTTCGTTGTCGAGATAAAAGATCCAACACCGGAAACAACCGTTGTTGCCTACGTGGGCGAAGCCGAAATAATCAAAGAGCAGGCTAGGCAAGAGGCTGCGCGTGAATTTATTATGTCTGCGCTTCTTCCAGGAGATTGGGTTTCTAGGAGAGATTTGGTTGAGCAAGCCAAGGAAGCTGAGGTATATGAAAAGGCAATCGATGAAGCGTTACTGGATATGAAGAAAGAGGATCTGCTCGAACGGGATGATAGAAAGTCTACAGAAGGCAAACGAGGAGGCAAATCTGCGTTTTATCGCCTGAAAAAAGATTCGTTTCCATCGCCAAAGCAGGAAACAGAAACGGAGACAGAATAACACCACGAGTTAGGCGGTTATTGAATATCTATAGTTTCCCTATCAAGTGTCTGTTTATTTTCTATGGAATCTGCATTGAGTAGTTATCGATTTTTATCAATTTTAGGAGGAATCGTATGAGATATACAACCAAAGAAATCGTGTTCATTACAACGCAATGCTTAAATAAAGCCCATTGCTTTGAGAGCGATGTTTGGCAGGGCGAAATGGTGTGTGCTTGGATGAGGTATGATCAGCAGATTAAGAGTACTGTCAACTTTGAGATATCGACAGTTGCGGGGAGTGAGTATATCCATTTTAAAGACATAGAACATGATTGCTTGCCAGGTGTTAAAACTAAGCTTGATTGTATGGCCAAGCTTGATTGTACGCCTTGCCATTTTGGCGGCCGGCGATGGTGGCTTATCTGTCCTATGGTGGCCAATGGGAAAGCGTGTAATCGCCGCGTCGGCGCATTGTATCTACCGACGACTGGTACAGTTTTTGGATGCAGGCGTTGCTGTAAGCTTAGATATGAAAAATCAAGGAAGAGCTATTACAAGTACCTTTAAATCAGATTGCAGTGTAGACATGAGCGAACGTGAAAAATAAGCATTATACTAATGTGTCAGAAATTCCTGACAGCAAGCCTTTAGACTTAATTCAAACCACCTCTACTTCAAATATAGAATATATCGAGTGTGAGTGTGACTTGGTGATGTCAGAGGCAGATTTTAAGGCTGTGACAGACTTTATAGCCGAGCTTTTATTGCGAAACCATCTACAGGAAACGCAGGATCATACGAGTGCTGCTTGACAAATTACTAAAATATGGTAACTATTAGTAATATTGAAAAGATATTCCATAGAAGACATTATAAAGAAGATCGCCGTAGCATATTGCCGATGCTCTACTAATATGCAGGAAGCCAGCATCCCTGAACAGGAGAAGGCTATCGAGGACTACGCACGAAAAAACAGTCTCACGATTATTGAGTGGTTTGAGGACGACGGCAAGAGCGGACGTAGCGCAGAAAAACGGGAAGACTTCATGGCATTGATGGAATACGTCAAGACGAGGAACGATTTCAAGTATGTATTATGCTATGACGTGTCAAGGTGGGGAAGATTCGAGAATCGGAAAGAGGGTGTTTACTGGGAAGTCGTATGCGAGAAAGCGGGAAAGAAAGTTAAATACTGCACAGAGGGCTACGTCAACGATGATTCCATAGGATCGTATATAACGAAGGTCGTCAAGGACAGCGAGGCATCGGAATACAGCAGTAAGTTAAGCAAGACCTCATTCCGGGGGCATCGGCATTATGCTGAAATGGGATACTGGGTCGGTGGTGGCAAAAAATACGGATACGCACGGCTATTGATGGATGAATTTGGAAATCCGGTAAAAGTGCTGAATGACGGGGAGCATAAGGCGACGAAGATGCAACGTGTTAAGCTAGTTAAGGGTGACCCTGAGGAGGTGAAGATAGTTCAGCGTATTTATTCAATGTATATCAATGATAACTACGGTATAAGGAAGATATGCAATGTTCTTAATGATGAAGGTATCCCGTCTCCAAAGAATAAAGGCTGGTCGAAGTCTACCGTTTGGAAGATCCTGCATGACGAAACGTATATAGGCTGGGTAGTATGGAATAGACACGTCAACGATAATCTGCATGAGAAAGATAATGGTTGGGTCAAATACAAGCCGGAAGCGGAATGGGTGATACATAAAGATGCCCACGAACCGATAATTAGCAAGGAGCTATTCGATGCAGTGCGGGCAAAGACACGCCAGGCATATAAGGGCGGGTCGTATCGTCTCAAGATCAATGGCAATGGCTATCATACTCCATATCTCTTATCAGGGATTATGAAGTGTATTGAGTGTAATAGGAATTATCAGGGCAGGATAGCGACGCATAAGGCCGAAAAGAAGACCTACCAGACGAGATATTACATTTGTGGCACTTACGCTATGAAGGATAACTGTAAGAAGCTGAATGTGCCAAAAGACGTTGCTGAAGACTGTGCGCTGAAGTTTATAATGAAGCGGCTCAATGATCCTATATGGCTTAAGGCTATACGGGAAAAGCTTGAGACGAAAGCCAGGGCCATTAAGACTGAATCTTCGCAAGACGTAGAGAATATAGACACCGAGTTTAAAGACGTACAGGTTCAGATAGACAACCTTACCAATGCGGTAGCGAAAGGTTATGATGCGGATATCGCTAGCAATAGAATCAGGGATCTGAAAGCCAAGCGAGACCGGTTACTGGATATGAGAGCAGAATCCGACAGAAAGGTCACGGCAGATATCGGTACAGTCGGTTCAATCGATAAGATTATGGCCAGCCTCAGGAGCTTTAAGAAAGAATTTGAACAGGCGGAGATCCCCGCAAGAAAGGTATTGCTGTCGAGATTCATTCACGAAATTAGAGTAGACCCGGCAGCGAAGAAGTGCTATTATTACATGAAAAGAATACCTAATTTTCAATATGGAGTGGGGGAAACGCAAACGGAGCACGGTTCGCAAGGAACCCTCACCACCAGTTGTTTTAAAGGCATTTTCGTTTAGCGACGGAAGTGCCTTTTTCTTTGGTTTAATCCACATTCTCCGTCGGACATTATCCGCAGTTGTTAAACAAGTAATAACAGTCCCTATCAGTCCCTATCTATCAATAATATCAGACTTTGGTTGTAAAATGGTTGTAAAATTCAAGCGGTTGGCGTGTGCCTGCCGCGTTTTTGTTGTTGGAGCATTATAAACAAGAAAGGGTGTGTCTATGGAAACAAAAGGATTTGGTGATGCAGCGAACGGGGGATCATTGGATAAGGCTGGTTTTTTTGAAGCAATATTCGGAGAAGCGCTCAAGCGTTATGGGGGCCATATCGAGCTGAGAGACATAGAGCTGCTTGATAAAGACACGATAAAAAGAGAGTCGCGTAAAGGCAAGGTGCTGCGCACGTATTGTACCTCTATAGATGATGCCGTGGCTTATAAACCTCAATATAACTTATTTTTTGGGGTCTGTCCGCGGACGATAAAAAGTGGTGAGGAAAAGGATGTCAAACTTATACCGGCTCTCTGGAGTGACTTAGATACAGAAGAGAGCCGCAAGGCACTCGAAATATTTGAATGTCCGCCATCCTTAATGGTCGACTCCGGTCATGGCATACACGCCTATTGGTTGCTTAAAGAGCCGGAGATCGTAAATGGGCGCACTAAAGGCATATTAAAAGGCCTCGCCAAGCATTTAGGCGCAGACACATGCTTTGACCTATCTCGGATACTACGGGTGCCGGGAACAAAGAATTTGAAACCAAACATGTCTCCCAGAGACGTTAAGGTTATAAGTTTTAAACCAGAGCTGAGATATGCTATCAGCGATTTTGATAAGTTCTTTATACCTGTGGCCGATGCCGGGCAGGACAAAATATTTTTCACAGAGACAGTTAAAGATATAGATGTAGATGAATTAAAAATAAGTCCAGAAACAAAGGATCTGATCAAGAACGGTAAACAGGATGGAGATAAGTATAAATCTCGGAGTGAGGCAGATTTTAAAGTTATATGCGACATGTTAAAAGCCGGCTACGATAATAATACTATCCGCGACATCTTTGAAAAATATCCGATTGGTGAGAGGTACCATGAGGATGGCCAGCCTTATCTAGTACGTTCAATAAACAACGCTAGGCAAGCCACCAAAGAGAAGACGGCTTCTCCAGGGAAGCTGTTACTAGAACCATCGGTTGACAGATTCAACAAAATATTGAACACCACCCAACAAGCAGCAGAGAAGCAATTAAAGGGAATCCGAACCAATTACCCAAAGTTTGACGAGTTTACTAATGGATTGAGCGGAATTGCAGTCTTAGGAGGACCCCCTAAGATTGGTAAATCTACATTTGGGCTCATCGTTGCAGCCAATGCCGCTGAGAGCGGGCATCCGGTTATATACTGTGATTTTGAAAATGGCACAGAAAAACTTTGCCTTAAGATACTGAGCAGGCTCTCCGGGTTTAGTATTATAGACATATGGACCAAGATGGATGATCTTAGAAAGCTGCCAGAATATGATCGTATTAAGGAAAGGTGTCAAAATATCGGAAAAAATTTGTTCATACACCGGCCTTCGCTGAAGGACATAAAACTAGATAATGGAAACATGTTTGACGCGTCAAACCTCTTACTAGAAAAATACGTCAAATATATAAGGGAAGAGTTAAAGATCGATAAAAAAATATTGATCATCGTAGACTCGCTTCAAAAACTACCATTATGGAGTATGTCCGAGCGCCGCGGAAGTATTGATTCGTGGCTTAGATCATTTGAGGGGGCAAAGAATAATTTTGGTGTAACATTTTTGATAATATCAGAGCTGTCCAGGGGTGCCTATGAATATGCCAATATTGCTGCATTCAAAGAATCTGGGGATATAGAGTATACAGCCGACTTAGCCATACTGATGAAAAAAAGCAAAAATGAGAAGTGCGAGTTCGCCGTAGAGTTGCATGTCGTAGCCAATAGGGATGGGGACAATGGTTTGATAGCTACCTACGAACCTCAATATGCCGTTAGTGACTTTGAGGAATCAACTCTAGACATTATGAGAGATTAAACGCATGGAAGTGAAGACCGAGCGTCAGACGGCTGAAAATAGCACCAAAATGATAGTACCCGGCCATTACATCGATGCTTGCATGGCAACAGAGAAGAGTCTGCTCAACTCAGACTCTAATACTCACCAGGATTATGCCAAAGATTTTAAGCCCATAGACTTATGCTCCGATGAACACAGGGCTATGGCGGCGTTGTGGGGTTTATATCATGAGGCAGGCTACAGCGAGGAAGTGTATAAAAAGGGAATCATAGTTACTCCGTACGACCTGTGCAAGAGGATGGGGTACCCGAAAGATAAAAAAGGCCGATTCGGCGGCAAAGCCAGAAGATCTGCTTTAGATGCCCTACTAAGTCTATCGCGGAAAAGATTTGATTATTATATAAAAAAATGGGTAAGAAAAATGCACGGCAAGAATATTTTCGATGTAGTGGTTATGCCGAATATTTCTTTGATAGATATTCAGTATGCCGCATCTGGTGTCACAGAAGAGGATATGATCAATGGCGGGGTTAAGGGTAAGGTTGTCAAGATTCACATACGCATAAAACCATTTTTCTACAAGGAAGGGTACTATCTGTTATTTGAAAAGAACTTCTATTTAAGGCTCAAAGAGCTCTTGAGTAAAGAAAAACGCAAGGTTAGCAAATACGACTGGAACTTCGCGCTCTGGTTTCTTAAACAGAAAGCCCATAGAAAATCAGTGGAGATTAATGTCGACAAACTGGCTGCTATATTGAAGATACCACAGGGTGTCCGCCACAAGGCAAGGGCCAGGAGCTTCGTGCGAACACTCTATATGGATTTTAAGATGATGGGATATATAGAAGAGTATAAGACAGATGTGCCTGCTCAGAATGGGAATACCAAGGACGTTATAACGATAGTCTCAGGCACCGAGAAGTAATTACCACCGGGGGGTAATGGGCGCACAATACGGGGGGTAATGGGCGCACAATACGGGGGATGTTGGGGACGAGCGATTATGCAACACATTGCAAAACAACAAGTTAGAGCTTCCGGTTGCTGCGTAGCTATTCGTAGCAATCAATAGCGTACAGATTCTTAAAAGAATCTGTACGCTATATATAGAGTTTAGAAAATTATAAGAAATAGAGTTATTAGAGAATGATTATCTCCCCCTGCGGGGGGAGCAGGTCGGCAAAAACCGCCGACCTGCATGGCTGACTGTAGTTACGTGTGTCAGTAGTAAAGAGCTCTGAGGAAAGAAGAATGAAAATTAACAATTTTGATGAATTTAGTGGACAAGAGGAGACCCTGAGTTGTCTTCCTGGTAGGGGAGGTGTGCAGATGGGTTGTGGCCTTCTTGCGGATGAAAAAGATCACAATAATAAATGAAGGAAGCGCTACAGGGGCGCATATGTATGCCAGCATTACAGACCCGGTGTCAGCATAGAACAAGATGACGGATTAAAACAGGGGTGCAGCATGGTAGCAGACGCGGCAAAGGTAGCACCGGTAGCTCAAGAGGTGGCAGTGACAATGTCGGCATCAGAGATGAAGATGTATCCTATAGTAGCGATCACGAGCGATCCTGATGCGCAGTGCATGGACCGGCTAAGGCAGCAGGCGAGTCCAAAGAGCCGGCAACTAAAGTGCCCAAAGAACGGTCGCCGGGCAGACCTACTACGGCAGGGCAAAATCTGGCAGGTTAAATGTGCTGACATCCTTAATAAGGATGAGTTAGTGATGCTGCTTAGGACTCGCAACCCTATGAACTGGAAAGATATTATTATCAAAGCCAAGGCCAGGCGGACGTTGACGGATAAGGCGGCGGCAGGAATGCGGGTCAAATATCGGCGGCTTTTGAAATATGCGAAGAAAAGTTGTGGGTAGAATTGAAAAAATAATATGCTTTTAACCTATGGAGGGCAAAATGGAAACAGCGATCAGGAATGGGTATGTTTTAGATATATTGCAGTTGGCGCAATCGGTAGATGCACTTGTGGAAGAAATGCGATCATGGGTGGAATGCGAAAAGGCTAGAATCCCGCCGAAACGCTATGCACTAGAAATAGCGGATCTGAACAAAGAACAGTTATTATGCGGGCGTATAGTAATGAAATATATTCAGTCAATAAATTTGATTGCGAAAGACAAGGGTTCTTCGTAATGAGAGCTGATGTAGATAATCACCAGAACGGTACCAAAACTAATTATAGTGGTTTTTTTGGAAAGAATAAAAAGAGATGGCAGGAGAGCACATACTTTCAGAAAAAGGCGAATAAGTCGGCGGCAGCAGTATAAGAAGATCAGTAAGACCAAACTGTGTGAGAGGTTGATGTGGAAAATCCAAAAATGATCAATAAGAAAGAAAAGCCGCTAACACCGCTACGAGCGATCCGGGCGCACTGTCTTAGCTGCGCCGGTCGCCCGAAAGATGCTCGGCAGTGCCAGAGTACGAAATGCTATTTTTATCGGTTTCGTATGGGTAGGAATCCGGCCAGGGCTGGTGTTGGGGGCGGAAAGAGATGTATGGCCGAGAAGCCCAGGGTAGAATCACACAGTGAGAGGCATTTTTTGCATCCAGTTTCAACGATCTCCGGCGGTAGGCAGCCGAATGCAGCCGAGGACGCCCTAATCGAACCTGGGGCAATTGTACAAAAAATCAACATTTGCAAAAAGGGGCAAGTCAGCATAAAAAACAATGGGGAAAAGATTACCATAGAAATAACATAATCAGAAAGGGATGTATACATGTGGCGGATATTAAAAGAGAAGAGAAAAATATTAAAAGTTCTGCGTAGCCAGAAAAAAGAAATGGTAGTGGAGCTTAGATCCAGGAAGCAGGCCAAGAAAGCGATAGAACAGCAGATAAAAGCAATAATGCTGGAGATTAAAGACATAAAAGGTTCCTACCGTGATTTATAACCCCACAGGAGAAGAATGAATGAACAAGTATAAACGCTACAGTTACAAACATCACAAGGCTCACATTGAAGATGTTGGCATGTTTGTAAACCCACCGGAATACAAAGAAAAACCTGTCGACATCTTAACATTTTTAAAATATGACCGGTATCTCGGCAGGGCAACAAGTAACCTACGCGCAATATACCCAGGGTGGATAAGCCCGATCGCCGAGATATTTAGGGATGACAGCAAGCCCCTGGTAGTGCTGACAGGAGGGTTAAGCACCGGCAAGACCCAGATAGTTTATGGATGCTGTATCCCATACATATTGTACAGGATAAGCATGTTAAAGGATCCATGGCAGTACTTTAAGAAAACACCATCCGGCAAGATGGACGTGGTATTTTTCAATCTCGCCGGTACCCTTAGCGAATCCCGGGGGTTTAATTATATGCAGAACTCATTACAAAGCTCACCGTGGTTCAAAAAGTGCGGCAGGATGATCGGAGAATCCGATCCGTGTTTTGAACTTGACCTATTTAGCTGGTCTTTGGTTTCCCCTCATGCGCGTAGATCCAGCAGCATCGGGGGTAACATTGTAGCAGGGGTAATGGATGAGGTAGACAGTCCTAATGAGTCTGATGGGCATAGGCGGCGTGTTTTGCAGGCATATGAGGGCGCTATGCAACGTTTTGAATCCCAGATTGCAAAGGACGGAGTCAGCTTGGGCAGGTTGTTTCTTGTGACGTCCAAGCAGAAAGAGATGTCATTCCTAGATGTATTTATCGATAGAATGAAGCATTTAGAAAAGGTGCGGATATTTGATAAGGCCCAGTGGGATATATTCCCGAATAAAAACTACTCTGGTGAGACATTCCCTGTAATGGTCGGCGACATAGACACACAGTCAAAGATGATAGAGCCGGAAGAGAAGGACAAGTACATCAAAGAGGGTATGAGGGTGATAGATGTGCCGGTAGAATATAAACATGACTTTAAATGGGATTTGGTGGTGGCTCTTCGCGATCTTGCCGGTATTACCGTACGCGACCCGCGGAGGTATAAGTTCATATCGGCAGAGAGGTTCATACGGGCATGCATGGATGACGCCAAGCAGGATCCAATGTCTATGGAGAGCATGCCCATAGGTCTACAGGATGAAGAAGGATTGATAAACTTTATTGATCTAAGCAAGATCAGGATAGACGTAAGGACTCCTCGAGCGATCCATGTGGATATAGCGTTTTCCCAGGATGCCTTGGGATTTGCGTGTTCCACCATAGCAGGCTGGAAAGACGTGGATGTAGAAATGCCGGATGGGACATACTCCAAGCAGCAGATGCCGGTAGTGGAGACAGACTTCTGTTTTCGTTTGGTAGCCCAGGAGGGCGATTGGATACCGTTGCACAAGGTCAGGAAGTTCATTCTGGATCTAAAAGCTCGAGGATTGAATATAAAAAGAACCACCTTTGACTTGAGGCTGGCATCCGAAGATACTATGCAGATATTGAATAAGGCCGGCATTGAGACAGACTACCTGAGTGTGGACGAAGACACCAAGCCATACATGGAATTTAAGAAGTTGATATTTGAGGAAAGATGGATATGCCACATGCATCAGTACCTGATGTTTGAAGTAGCAGCCCTTGAGTTTGATGAAGACAAGAATAAGATAGACCATTCTGATAAATCGAAAAATATTCAAATAATGAAGGATGGCAGCCTCAGGGATATAACGATGACCGGAGGTAAGTATATAAGTGATGCAGTTGTAGGATCAATAGTATCGATTATGAGCATAGCCAAGCACCCAATCATAGCAGAACAATACACAAACATTCTCAAGGCTCTGAACCAGTCCCCGACGAAGCAGTCACCAAGACCGCAGGGATTTAAAGATGACTGGTTCATGTCGAAGGGGTCAAAGAAGAACCTTGGCGACCAGGATGTAAAAGTAGACAGGTTAAACGCACCATCGAGTAATGTGGAAAAGATGAAGAAAGCGCTGGATCAACTCAACCGCCGGAAGAGGCCGGGAGGCGGAATATTTTGAATAGCGACATTAAGACCTTAAAATACTTAGGCAGGTATCGACGCATGAGGTATAAGAACCAGGCGGACTTCGTAAATCCGGATCCAGTAGTGATACCCGGCACAATTCTTCCTGCAGAACTAGCCCAGAACATAGAGGAATATAGGCGGAATCAGAAGCCAGAAACGATGAAGTGTGTAATGAGCTCTATATCCAAGCTGATCATAAAGATGCTGAACCAAGAGGTGCACAAATACGCAGTGCTACAGAATATGGAGATGCAGGAGTTATATAACGCTTCATTCATAAGCCTGCACCATGCCATGCTTAAGTTTGACGTTTCCAAATCCACAATACATAGCTTCCCGAGGTATCTGCAGGGTTATATAAAAAGAGACCTCAAAAAGATGGTAGACAGCGAGTCTGAACTGTTGTGCTGCGGGATGGGGTTTATACCAGAGGGGACAGCATGTACAACACAGGCACGCAGAGCAAAACGACTGATATTAATGAAGGCAGAGTTAAAAAAAGCTATGGATGAGATGGTCCAGGCCGGAAAGGTAAGCGCGGAGAATATGAGGGCATTCGAGCTGAGGCACATAGAAGGATGCACATATGATGAAATAGCGGGAAAAACGGCAGGAAAGACGGCAGACGGGGTAGAGAGCACAATCAGAGGGATAATAAACAGATTACAGCATAAGTTTAGGCATTGTAGGTAAAGCGATAATATAATAAATAGTTTAACGGATTTTAGCTACTTTGTGTTATTTATAGTGATAAGAAGGCGTTAGATTTAAAGACTCCCCAAAAGAGAATGCAGGGTTTGCCATATAAGGACTAAAAGTAGTCACCTTCGTCATAAGCGGCGAAGGTTTCTTTATATGTACGACCAGACAGGCATGTAATCAACCCAAAAAGCAGAAATAGATGCTATTAGATCGAGATAATATCAATAATGCCGGACTATTGACAATGCGCCCTTCTGTGATATACTTGCCTCACAATTAGAACAGTCCCGAGTTGTGAAGGAATAAATCCCGGACTTTAAAAAAGTAAAACCTTCGAGGGTTGGAATTTGACCAGCGAGGGTTTTTTGTTTCTACTATACGCGGCCGCGGAGCTTGCGGCCGATAGACATATTTGCAGCATCAGAGACTTGATCGGGTAATCGGATGTGCGGTTTTTCATTTATAAACAGTACCCCTGTATCGAAGGGGAATACGGGCTTGAATATAAGCAAAACCTTCATCGGTCGTGTTATGGCCGGCGGAGGTTTTTGTTTTTACCGCGACGTAACGCTGTCGCATACCCATGTATACTGGAGTTATGATATTAGTGAACGAACATGAGTGATATTATTTCAGGATTAACCCCCATCCAGATATTTTTTATTGCAATGTCTATTATTGGAACGATTCTTGCTGGGAATAATAATAGCTGGAGCTGGATTTTTTCTATTCTGGCAAGCGTTGTTCTATTAGTGATAGGGATAGTCCAAAACATACCCTTAGTCACGATTCTCGGCATAATTTATATATTGCTGGAGATCAGGGGCGCCTACCTGTGGATTTTTAAAACCTATAGGCAGGATCGTTTGAAAACTTTTTGCTGTTCACATTGCGGTAAAGAGAGCGATATAAATGGATCAAAGCAAATGCGGCGCGAAGTGGTATCTGCCGGAAAGGAGAGGGTCAAGGTTATACCGCCTGGGAAGCCGATACGATATTTAACTATAAAAAGCTTTAAAACGAAAGGGATGGAGTCATGGAAGGTGGATTTTTAAAGAATACACAGATCATTATTTTGGGTGTTTGTATTGCGGTAGCAACGATAGCCTCAAGCGTTATTTTGTCAGGCGGCTTCCTGAAGGTAATGAAGTTTACGCGGGAACAGATATCGGTTACAGGATCGGTGACAAAGGAGATCCGGAGCGACTACATTGTATGGAGAGGCGAGTTCTCAAGGAGAGAGATCGATCTTAAGACAGCTTATACGAACCTCAAGTCGGATCTCGATAAGGCTAAAGCATACCTTAATTCAAAAGGCGTGAAGGAAGACGAGCTTACGATATGCCAGGTTGCCACAGAGACAGTCTACAAGAAGAACGAGAAGGGCAATGATACGAACGACATCCAGGGCTATCGCCTAAGCCAGGGCGTTGAGATACGCTCTTACGACGTTGCTAAAATAGACAAGGTAGCTAGAGAAGTCACAGAGCTGATAGATCAGGGTATCGAGTTTACTTCTCCAGCACCGGAGTATTTCTATACCAAGCTTGATGAGCTCAAGATAGAGATGCTGGCGAAAGCCACAGAGAACGCCAAACAGAGAGCCGAGAGCATGGTCAAGGCCACCGGCAACAAGATCGGCTTCATGAGAAACGCCAGGATGGGTGTGTTCCAGATCACACCGGCTACTTCTACAGACGTCTCTGATTGGGGTGTGAACGATACTACTTCGCTCGATAAGAAGGTGATGGCTGTAGTAACGGTCAGCTTTGCGATAGGATAGCCATATTCATTTTACATTGCTATGACTTCTTCGCGGTGTTAAAATAGCACTACTTAAACAGAAGAAGGTGGGTAGATGCAATTGTATGATCTCACCGATTATGGAACGGAGGAACCAATATAAACCTATAATATTATAAACCGGCTTACGCCCGGTTTTTGTTCGTTATAGCGTAAGAAAATAGAGCTTTTACCTTAGAGAGGGAGAAAGACCCTCTAACAGTGAAGTAAGGTAAGTGCTGCACCATTGCCCGCAAGGGTAGAGGGGAAAATGCAGCCTTATCGGATTTACTTCACTGTTGCCGGTAGGGATATGCGTCCCCTTTTTTATTGCTACAACAAAATAAGGAATTTATATGCGCAGAGAGCGAACAAATGTAAAACACCCCTTATGGCGCAAAGGAGTTGATGAATCCTTATTATTCCACTCAATAATACCTATACCTCAGTGGTTATATAAAAAATGGGGATTGCCTAGCAAGAAAGAAATAAGTGTAAAAGTAATTTTTAAGAATAGTCGATATGAAGGAACGATTAAGATTGCAAAAGTAACAGATGGAAAACGAAATATTCCGCGGCTGATATTTCAGTCGCAAGATAAACTTCTTGTACAATTGCGGCATACGTTTATGTCGAGCTATGTCAGATTATTGGAACGCAAATTCTCAAACGCCTCTACTAAAAATATAGAGAATAAAATACCATTTGCAGAGTTTTTAGACATTGAATATAACAAGCAAAACAAAACTGTTATACTCCAACCGTATTATTGTCAGAAACCAAATTTTCCTAAGGTGTTTGAATTTTTAGTTGGTGCGCCCGCTTTGAATAAACACTACGATGAATTAAATAATAAAAGCGAAAAAGAAGGGATATATTTCAGTGACAAATGGACACCTCGAGAGGAACTCGATTATGAAACTGTTGCCAAAGATGCAGTTTACATATTGGTAGATACAAAAAGAAAGCTCTTGTATGTAGGCCTTAGTACACGAAGAGAGCTGAAAAAAAGACTATCCGATCCTCATCCAACAATCAGTAAGTGGAATCACTATACATTTTGTTTGTTTCCACCAGAAGCATCAAAACATCTGCTAACCATGGAAAAGTTTTTAATTAGGAGCATTGCCTCCCTATTAAAAAACAAGGGGGATAAAAAAACCCAAGATATATCAAGCTATGTTTTGACGAACAAGCAATTTGATAAGAAAAATCAATTATAATTAAATATTTATATAGGCGACACGACGTTGTCGCCGTGATATGCAATACTTGCGATATACAAACAAGGGACAGAAATATGCGTCCCCGTTTTTATTGGAATGCAATTGAACATAAAGATAGAGCAAGCCGTAAAATGTAAATAGTGGCGGCACGACTCTGTCGATTACTATGATGCCATGAAAAATAAATCATACGACAAAAAGCTCTTAAGGTATGTCTGTATACTGAGTAAGTTAGACGGTAAAGCTCCGATAAGAACCTCCGAGCTGGCGGAAGAGTTTAACGTGACTCTGCGAACTGTGCAGCGGGATATGGAGTACCTCGGTATGGCGGGCTTCCCCATGATATATGACAAGGACGGCTATAAACTCACCGAAGGGACGTCTCTTCGTAAGATCATCATAAACTCCGATGAAAAGTTCCTGTTAAGCCTCTTCTATAAGATATTCGCCCATGCCGGACAACCGTATCAAAAAGTGGTGAAGGGCTTTCTCAACAAGATACTCGCATTGTCATCCCAGAGTGATGATGCCCCATCTCTTGATAAGAACTCAGATGAAGCGAAAGAGCTGCGGAACAAAGTAGAGTCGCTCATAAAGTCGTTTGATCACCGTCCATTAGAGCGGCTTTCAAATGTTCAGAAACAGAAATTAAACACCTTTGTCGATCAGACGAAATCACGCATTGAGAAGCTCAGTCGCAAAGAGGGTGTAGACATCAGATTTGAGATGATTGGTAAGCCTACGACGCAAGATATAGTATTCGCCTTAATAGGCATTCCATATAGTTATTTTGAAAAGCAAAATACAGGCACACTATTTAGGCCTATACAAAAGCTCGCTGCATTCACGTTGTGGTGTTTTGCGAATTCGGAATCAAAAAAATCTATAGACGTGACATTACAGTACATGCATTGGTTCAGTGAGAATGATCCGCATAATGAAAGCGTCACAGAGTCCCTTTTTGATGAATTTGCCGGTTATTTAGGATTTCATGATAAGGATTTTACTCGACAGGTAGTAGTTAAAGGCAAGCGCCCCGGTAATGAAAAGGAAAAAGTAGAATGGCGGCAAACATTGTAGAAACAGCGTAACGTAAGCACTATAGAATATATTTTTTTATAGGTGACACGACGTTGTCGCCTATTTTTTGTATACTTTATTGATAAATTAGCCTTGCTCTTGGCCGTGTCTTGTGGCTTCCTGTATAGCCCAGGTGACGAGAAATGACCAAAAGATCGGAGTAAAAAGCATATGTCCGCAAAAGTTCCCATATACGCCCGGGAGGAGAAATGAAATTTGAATATGAATGGCAAAGTGAATATACTCCGGAGAAACCTATCTACACAGGTACAGCAGACTTTGAGTCAGAAGATGCCTTAAGAGCTCATCTTGATAAGATAGGTGGTAAACTGATACGCATCATAAATAGCTCGGATGAATCCACGTCTACTCACACCCCGGTAGTTGAATCTCACAAACCCATGCTACCCAGGCTATTATCAGACCACGACTGTAAGGTACAAGGTCTTCCCCCAGGCTACATGCTAAAACAGGAAGACATATCTTTAATGATGAGGTACCCAGATATATCTCCGTGTGCGTTTGATAATAATTTGGAATTTTGGCTAGGGAGGATGGAATTGTGGGGTAAACTGCGAATAACGTACACGAGCCCTACAGGAAAGAAGGAGAAAATAACACAGGGCCAGATGATGGAGATAATGACAGACTCAACTCTTATAAATATGTTTGGGAGATGGGACTGGAAGAAGAAGGCAACAAACATAATAGAGTTTTATAGAAATTATTATGGATCGGATGGAAAGAAGAACGAGGAGTATATATTGATAGATATAGATCTGAAAGATAATATCAAGCAGGCAATCAAAGGCAAGTATTAACCAAGAGGAGGAATGTGTCAGCTAATATAAGAGAAAAGATTGAAGAAGGAGGCGTCCAATGAATTCATTTGCCGGGTCGTACCCTGTACGATATTCGTCTCACGCAATGCCCATGACGGACAATACTGGCTGGTGTATAGCGGGAGTTGTGGCAGCGATCTGCATTGTCGGGATCATTCGGATCATCAAGGATAAGGCCATATGCTACTACAACGTATGGGATTTTTTGGCGGGAGTCATCCCGGTAATTGCTATAGGTGTCGGGATGATGATGAAAGGTAGCGATAGCTACGACGCCCGGCAGAACGGCATCATAGTGTTGTGGATCTCAAGCATCGTAACGGTTATATATCACACAACGCTGGCGGTCATGTACAACCACAGGACATGGTTCGATGCGCCAGTCATGTTTACATGTCGGCTCTGCGGTATCGTGGTAACTGTAGGAGGAATAATACTGGCATGGGTTATCGGTAGCACCAGTAAACACGACCGGGAATCCGATGGCGAATATATCATGCGGGCAATTTCAGCAAAGGCGCAGAGCGCCGCTATAGGATTAGGGGTCGGCTGGATGGCGTGCTGGCTCATAAACGGTGAGCGAGTGGCGGAAACACGAGAGCTGGACGTTGAATACACGCCGTATCGACACGTGGAGGATACACCACGGCATACGGTAAACATCGATGCGGATGTGGCGCGCATGGGATCGCTCGCCATGCTAAAGAACAGAGAAAAACGCGAGAAGCCGGTGGTGATACCGGAGCTGGCATACAGACCTAATTACTTGAGAGGCGAGCCACACACATACATGTACCGCTGGCAATCGGGAAGCGGAGCGCCAATCGCCGGGGTGAAGATGTGCGAGAGCGAGATAGCCCTGCGCGACCACGTGAACAACATAGGCGGAAAGCTTATTGAGGTTTTAGAAATTGATGGAAAGAGAGTAGTTGTCTAAGTCATTATCTGTGTGCGGCGAGCGGTGTCTATCGTGGAAACAAAACTAGTTATCGAGGGCGGCAAACATTTTAGAAATAGCGTAACGTAAGCACCATAGAATATATTTTTATAGGCGACATTACGTTGTCGCCGCGGTCTGCTAACTTAATACAAGCCGAAAGGGGAATGCGTCCCATTTGTTATTTTGAAATAAAACCAGAAGGAAAGGTATGAGAAAAGAAAGATCTAATATAAAACTTTATTCGTGGAGGAAGCAGGTTGATGAGGCGCTATTCCAGCATTCAATAGCTATCCCTGTCAGGCTATGCAAAAGATGGCGGCTGCCTACCGGCAACAAAGTAGAGGTTAAGATAAAGCTTAAGGGAAAACAGTATAAGGGAAGAGTAGAAGCCGCCAAGGTCAAAGAGTCCGGCAGGGTAAGAAATATTCCAAGGCTTGTATTGGCAGACCCGTTACAGCTTGAATTGAAACAGATTTTTTTAGCGAGCTATGTGCGTTCGCTGGAGCGTATGCTATCCCGGCTTTCTAAGACTGATATCGAAAACACAATCCCGTTTGCCGAATTTTTAGATATCGAATATGACTATAGGAAAAAGACATTCTTCTTTTATCCGGTCTATTGTCAAAAAGTCCTCTATCCCGAGATATTTAAGTTTTTGACCGGATCGCCAGCTTTAAATAGATGCCATGACGAGCTGCTTAACAAAAAAGATGAGGTTCACTTTCGTCCTTGGACCTCACGGGAATTATGTGAAAATGAGATCATGCCCAAAGACGCCATATATCTGCTCATAGATAAAAAGCACAAAAAACTATATGTCGGGCAAAGCGCAAGGGAATCGCTGAAGAAACTTTCAGAGAGTCACCCCACGATCAGCGACTGGGATTCGTATCTATATTTTGTGCTCCCAAAAGGGCTGTCAAAGCACCTTTCGGCCATAGAGATGATTTTAATCAAGACATTGGCCTATTTATTAAAGAATAAAAGAATAGGCAATACAAAAAATATATCAGAGTATGCGTTAGCCAATGATCAAATAAATACTCGCAATAAACTTTGATAGTATTATTAAGCGACATGACATTGCGCCATGATGGGGTACATTATGGGCCATAAAAACAAAAGGAGCAACGATGAAAATTTATAAATATAGGCCAATGTATAAAAAAGTAGCAAGAGCCATGTTTACCGTACACGTTATGACAATTGACAAAGAACACGAAGCAGATATTTGCGCAGGTACCACTATTAAAAATGGCGCGAGTGTAGGAAGAAAAATAATGTGGGAAGGAAAGGAATACGATGCCCGGATAGGTCATAGTAAGGGGTATTATCAATTAGATTGGGGAAGGGACAAGAACCTGGTTAATAAATTTAACAAGACATTCGTCCAGAGTTACGCGATTTCAACGACGCCGCCAAAATATCATAGAGGACTATCCCGTCATAATCCTCAGGAAGTGCTGTCGGTTAGGCCGTTGGATAATAAACGAATCGAATTCGGAACATTTATAAAAATTGAGAACGACTGGAACCAGTTATTGAGAAAGCTTGTTGAGGAAAACGTATTTGGGTGGGTGTTTCAGAAAGAAGGCAAGGCGGGAGCCGGTAGGAATATTAAAGAGAGGACGTTAATCACTAAGAGCTCAAGATGGCACGATATAAAAGAATTTGACCATCATGCCAATAGGGTGAACGTCATTTATTATCTTTTCCATACGAAAAAAGGGCTTTTATATATAGGAAAGGCGCTGCATCTTGGATTGCGTCTCGGTAAGGATATCGGGAAAAAGCATCAGGGCATGCCAGCAGGATGGGACAAGTTCAAATACGATATTGTAAAGCCTCAATACGACGGCTTATTGGATCTTATCGAAGATCACACCATTAGGGCTTTTGCGTCAGTTCTACGTAACTATAAAAATTATCCAACGATAGCCAGCGATGAAGTCAAAAAGAAATGCATATTAGTAAACAGTCAATGGAAGAAAATATTATAGGCAAAAAATTTAAATAGCATCATAAGTTTGATCAATGCTTTAAGGATGGGTACTTTTAGTAAATAATAAACGAGAAGTTAAAGAATATGCACTACGTGATATTAGGAAATAACAAGAAAAGGCTAATAAGTAATATTGTTTTGAAGTGACACGACGTTATCGCCATGGCCTGCTATATTTAATGCAAGCCAACAAAGATACGGTTCCTTTTTTATTCTGCCCAATAGATTAAAGAAAGGATTGCTATGGGAACTCAGCAAAACATTTATCTCAAAGATTATGATCCGATTCAGTGTGTCTTTTTAAGGACGCTGGCATGGAGAGCCCATAATAACGACCGCAAGCTGACAGTTAGCGATTTAGTCGATGAACACCTCCAGAATGTGCGTGCCGAGCTGACTCTACCCAAGTTACTAGGAGGCGCGAACCAAAATTTCATAAATACATTGCGGAAGCCCGGGCTCCTTATAGAAGAAATAGACAGGGATAACATAAAGAAAAACGCCAAGTTCCTCGTTGTCAGTAAGAAAATACAGAAGAACTGGAGACTGTGCTACCTACCATCGCATAATATAGTTCGACGACTATCCAGTAAGAGTAAGGCAGGTATTGTATATAACAACGAGGACGATCAGACTTTTAAGGAGCATATTGAATTAAGGATATTTCTACGCACCCCTGAGCTGCCGGAATTAGAAGTATATATAGGAAAGAATATGCCGAATAGTTCAACGGATGGCAAGAAAGGGATATATTTCATTAGAGAAAAAAACGGGTTATACATAGGACAAACAGATGAGCTTCCAACGCGATTTCACACCCATTTTGATGGCGGAAGAAAGCCATTGTGGTGGGTATTTTTTGTACCTAAAAACTCAGAGGCTCTGGCACTTGATTCTATGAGAGCTGCAGAGTCCCTGCTTATTGCATTTTGGAATGAGATATGCAGAATGACAAATAAGAATTGCGGGTTAGATAGGGAGCCCCATTTTAGCTTTTTACAGCAGGGTGTAATTCTGACGCAGTCTGTATCAGCGGCTATGATATATCTAATTCTCCACTCAAATTTGCAAAGGATGGTGTCAGATAGATCAGTAAAAAAAGATGATTGGAGCTTACCCTTCAAGTCTTTAGGAACTAGAAAAATTAATAAAAGAGGTTGGCCGCAATGCTATCTTGAAAAACTCAATGACTCCGACTAAACACATACACTAATAGGGAAGGATGCAATGGAGCTAGCCTGCAAGAACAAAGGAGATCAATATGGGAAAATATAAAAACCGACATGATAACAAAGTAAAAACATTTAAAGATGTGGCATATGAAATACTACGGGAAGAAGACAGAGCATTACATTATAAAAAAATAACGGATGAGGCAGTCACCAGGGGATGGTTAAATACGGCAGGAGATACGCCATGGCTTACGATGCACAGAGATATCACGGGTGATATAAACAAATTCGGAAAAAAATCTCGTTTTAACAAAACTAGCATTCCCGGGATATTTACGCATAACAAAAAATACATAAAACAACAGGAGCCTAATAAGGCGTTTAAAGGGCTTTCCAAAACACGGAAAGGCGATATAGCTGAATCGCGTATAGCAGAGCTAATAACATTATACGGTGGAGGCGATCTCTTCTGTTACAAGCCGCAAACAGATAATGAGGGCATTGATTTGGCAGTAAAGCAGAAGGGTAGTCCCGGCATACTGTATCTCCAAATAAAATCGCTATATCACACTCACGCTTCAAAAGCATTTTATTACAACGTAAAAGAAAGAAAATTAAAACAAGATAGTAAAAACAGGGCATTAATATTTTGCAGGTTTGCACCCGATAGTAATGAACTGGTAGATGTTGGGGATATATGGTTTATCCCATATAACGAACTTGTAAAAAAAGTTACAAAATCCAAAAACTTGCTGTGTTTTAAGGTAAATGATAAAAATCGAACGGAGTGGGATAGATATATGGTGCAAGGGCAGTATCTTGCAGACCGAATTATGGAATACATGTAATGCCTTGATATACCCGCATGTTAGCGGTAGGTTGTTGTTAGGATAAGACACCGTCCCGAGTTAGAAGGGGTAAATCCCGGACGTTTCCGTAAAGTCGGATCCGCCAATGGTGGAAAAAAAGTAAAACCTTCTCCGGCTCTATGATAAAGCTGGCGGAGGTTTTATATTTTAAGTAAGAATGTATCGGAAGTTAAACGGAGATGCTAAGCATGAAGAAGACTGTCAGGCAGGTAAAAAACGAGATCTGGAACTCACTAAGTATTGAGGACAAGCTTCATGAGACTATGCTGCAAAAGGTTCGCCAGCTTATTCTGAAAGGTCGTGAATCTGAAGCGGCCACCGTAGAGCGCGCGAGTAAAATACTGTTCCCCGAAAAAGGAGAGGCGGCGATCTGCTCCACCACCTTTGATGTGCTCTGGGGGCAGAAGCAATACAAGAAAGCCTTGCAGGCCTATCACAAAGGGAAGAGGCCATTTTGGCACGCGGAGACAGTAGGCCGGTACTATGAACGGCAAGGGTTGATCAAAAAAGCCATGGCTGAATATGAGTATTCAATGAATGAGTATTGTAAGATGGGAAAAGATTTTCTGCCATTACCAAAAGGTCCGGTAGCGCTGTTCAAGCTTGGTCAATGGTACGCCACAAGGGATCCGGTTAAGGCCAAGAAATACCTTACACTTTATTTGCAGGCCGAGAAAGACAACTGTGGTGCAGGAGCAGGAATTAGGCATAAAACTAAGGCACAGGATCTATTGAAAAAGCTCTGAGCGCAGCGTTGATTTAGATAGCCTTGACCACATGTGGCGGTATAATTAGCCGTGTTAAAAAGTCAACAAGAAGGAGGCGCGTTATGGATATGAAGATAGAGGATATATTGAATTACCAGCTTGGAGAAAATCACCCGCTTAGAAGCAATAGAAACGGGATGAAAGCATTTGCGCAACTTGTACGACGTTTAGAGGTCTGCCCGGATGATGAATTTAGGGGTTATATAGATACAATTGAAAAGCATCTTGAGAAATTTGCCGGATGCCATTGCTACATTAAAATGCATCTTTTTCTCAGTATCTTTTGTGCCAGTCATTTGGGAATGAGCGATAAGGCGAAAACTTATTTTGATAAAGCAAAAGAAATACAGCAGGGTTACTATGATCGGCCTGGCGACGAACACAACTATTTCCGCGAGGTCTACGACGCAATAGATGAGTATGGTTGCCATGAATCAGAGGAAGAAGACAGTGAAGGTATGGAAAAATGGCCGCTCATAGAGATGGGCACCATTCAATTCCGGCCGCATATGAATCCAGATCGTGGCGGCAGTACCAACGTTTAGGTTATTTCATGAAACGAGCAGGTGTATTAAATGGCGTCTAATTCATCGGAGAAGACTGCTGGTGGCGGCGGGCTTTATTTACTATTTGTATTGGTTATGCTTGCAATTCAATATTGGTGGATTACTTTAAGTATCGTCGGCATAGTTGCGGGAATATGGGTAACAGTGGTTAATATACGAAAGAAGAGGGCAGATGCGTGGCGGGCAGAGTATACAAAACCGGAGGCAGAAGCCGGAAGAGAGGCAGCATCGGAAGCCTACCGCGAAACACTCCGCCGCGAGGAACAAGACAGAAGAGAGGCCGCAGAACGGGCGGCATGGCGTGAACAAATGAGGGAAGATCAAGCCAGGGAGGATGCATGGCGGGCAGATTGGGAAGAAAGACTTAGAGCAGAACGGCTTAGAAGGGCTGCCGCTGCCGGTAGAAGGGATAATTACACCATTCTCGGCATACCGCATAATTCGACAGAAACAACCGTAAAGAAGGCATATAGGAATCTCGCCCTTACGTGGCATCCGGACAGAGTAGCGGGCGTCAAAAATAAGAAGATAGCTACAGAGAAGTTTAAGGAGCTGTCCAACGCCTATGAGGCCATAATGGACTCTCTACGTCAGCACGAAATGAGCCAAGTATGATCGGCAAAGATGTAAGCAGATGGAAGGAGCTATTTGAAAAACATTCCCACAAGGATCTAAACGGAAAATATATCGCCTATGACATAGATGGCAAACCATTAGGCGAGACAGTGTATAAAAAAGGGATTTTAGTTTCGAGAAGGAAAATAAAGAAAGGGGGGATCCAATGATTAGATACTACCACAAGTCAGAAAACATAGAGACCGGGCTGACCGTGATAGAGCCATATGCAAATATGTCAGAGAATACGGCGCAGGAAAGATTGGAGGAGGTTCGCGAGAGGTTTTTTGATGATTATGATAACACAGACACAGTTATACATAGGCTCATGAGTGAGCGCGATCTGGAGGAGCTGAAAAATCAGATCGAACGGGCATTGATAATAACGAGGTAAGAGCAAGAGCCTTATGTCCCTGTAAAGGAGGAGTATAGATGACAATGATTACTATGATTTTAGGATGCTTGGTTACAACTTTTTTAATAACAACATTGATATTGTTTAGGATGGCTGGAAAGATGAGAGAGGCCGTCACAAATACAGAAATGATAGCCCGTGACATGACAAAGATTGAGGTTTCCGTGCGGGCTGAGATCGCCGGAAACAGAGGAGAGATCACCAGCTCCCTGAAGGGCTTTGGGGATACAATCTCAAGCCAGCTTATAGGGCTTACAGGCCTGAATGAGCAGAAGCTTGACAATATCCGTAAGACAGTCGAGGATCGGCTGACATTGATCCAGGATGACAATAGCAAGAAGCTAGAGCAGATCAGAGAAACAGTAGGTGAGAAGCTGCATGATACCCTTGAGAAGCGGCTTGGAGAGTCCTTTAAGCTCGTATGCGACAGGCTTGACCAGGTGCACCGGGGCCTAGGCGAAATGCATACCCTGGCGATTGGCGTTGGCGACCTTAAGAAAGTCTTATCAAACGTCAGGACAAGGGGCACCCTGGGAGAAGTACAGCTGGGCAACATACTGGAGCAGATACTCACGCCGGAACAGTATGCTACAAAAGTTGCTACTAAGCCAAGGAGCCGCGAAAACGTTGAATACGCAATCAAGCTGCCGGGGCAGGATGATAATATAGTATGGCTCCCGATAGACGCGAAATTCCCTACTGAGGATTACCAGCGACTTATAGATGCGCAGGAGAAGGGCGACTTAGAGCTGATAAAAGAATGTGGTGATGCATTGGAGACCAGGATAAAGCAGCAGGCAAAAGACATCCGGGATAAATATATCAATCCCCCAAACACCACAGATTTTGGGATACTGTTCCTGCCGTTTGAGGGGCTGTACGCTGAAGTACTAAGAAGACCCGGACTATATGAGCTTCTCAGCAGGCAGTATAAGATAGCAGTCACCGGACCGACTACCATAGCAGCGCTGTTAAACAGCCTGCAGATGGGCTTTAGAACCCTGGCCATACAAAAGAGAGCCGGTGAGGTATGGGGCTTACTTAGCGCAGTAAAGACAGAATTCAGCAAGTTTGCTGAGATCTTTGAGAAAGCCCATGATCAAATCATGGCAGCAGGTAATACGCTTGAAGATGCCGCCAGCAAGTCCAGGAATATAGAACGCAGGCTGAATAAGGTGCAGGTATTGCCGGCTCAGGAAGCGGCAGTTGTATTAGAGGCAGCCGAGGAGACAGTAGATGAGGCAACTCAAGAAGCCAGTTCATAAAGGATCGCTTAACGTGTTCAGTTAGTAACAAAAACGCATTTCGGGGGATTATATGGAATATAAGGTTTTGAACGCTTCAAAAAATGATTGCGAAAATAGCAAATGTGTAGGAAGCAATATAATTATACCCATCGGATTGCGGAGATTTCTTCACGAACATAATATTGCAACACTTCACATCACAAGGGGCGTTGGACGATGCTTGTTCTTATTTAACAGTGACGAATGGGAAATGAAGCGTAAAGCTGTATCCACGGGTGGGAAATTTGACAAGCTCTTATTTTCAGGCTCGGACGAGGTAAGGTGTGATAAACAGGGACGAATATCTGTCCCTAAATATTTGAAAGATTTTGCTCATATAAAAAAAGACATCGTAGTAATAAGATTTGCCGATAGGATAGAAATATGGGCTAAAGAAAGAATGGAGGGGAAGATGGGTACTGAGAAGAAGAAAAAGACGGTGCACAAGGATTTCAAAGAGCATGACTTCGACCGCTTTATAGATATGGTTGATAAAGGCGAAGAGATCCACAAGATTTATGAATGTGAATGCGGCGCAAGGATGATAGATGTATATCTGCATGTACGAGAGGATTATGAAGGGTGCTCTAAATAACCATATCCACTCGTGAGGGCTGGTTAAGCACAAAAGCTTTGAATTAGACAATATTTTGATTGTTTAGGATTATACAATTACTCCCACATGTCATCGGTTTTGAGGTTGCCCGAAATCATTAAGAGGAGTATAATGACGTTAGTCACAATCGATAAGGTATTAAATGCTGGTGTAACTATGGATAGGATTTCAAAAGCACAGCGGCGAAAGAATATGCAGGCCGTTAAAGGTAAAAATTCAAAGATAGAAAAAAAGCTCGCACAGGCTCTTCGATCCAAGGGATATAAATTCAAAAAGAATTATATAAAAGTTACAGGAAAACCTGACATTGTGTTTTTACCGTTCAAGATTGCAATCTTCTGTGACAGCGAATTCTGGCACGGTAAAGATTGGCGTATTAAAAAAAGTGCAATCAAATCTAACAAAAAATTTTGGTATTCAAAAATAGAAAGCAATATTGCTCGAGACAAAGAAGTAAATTCTATTTTGAGAGATATGGGATGGAAGGTCTTGAGATTCTGGGGTGCGAAAATAGAGAATAATGCCGGTAAATGTGTTCAAGCGATTGAAGCGGTCATAAAGGAGAGGCACGATGTTAGAGTTGCTAGAGGTAAGCAAAGCAAGTAAACAAAATAACGTATTTACGCGTGACATTCCGTTTCCGCCGCCTAAAAATCCGACGTTTAAATTTATAGATCTCTTCGCGGGGATAGGCGGTTTCAGGATAGTGTTTCAGGATTTGGGAGGCAAATGCGTATTCTCATCAGAAATTGATCCCCATGCCTGCAAAACCTACGAGGCAAATTTTGGAGAAAACCCCTTCAGTGATATTACAAAGATAAATGCTAAGAGTGTCCCAGATCACGATATATTGCTTGCGGGTTTCCCATGTCAGGCATTTTCAATCGCAGGTAGAAGAGAAGGATTTGAGGATACGAGAGGAACACTCTTTTTTGACATAGCGCGAATCATAAAAGAGAAAAGACCGCGGGCTTTTCTGCTTGAAAATGTCAAAGGATTGATGAATCACGCTGGAGGCAAGACACTTGCCGTGATTTTAAAAACATTGAGGAAGGATCTTAATTATTATGTTCCCGTTCCCGAGATTGTTAACGCCAAACATCATGGTGTTCCTCAGAATAGAGAGAGGATATTCATAGTCGGTTTCAGAAAAGATATTGGTGTGCATGATTTTAAGTACCCCCTACCGACTGGCATGGCTGTTTCATTCAAAGACGTAAAAGAAAGAAATCGAGTACCCGTGAAGTATTATCTTTCCAACAGATATCTAAGCACGCTTCGCAAACACAAGAAACGGCATGAGCGCAAGGGTAATGGTTTCGGATTTGAAATAATCCCGGACAATAATGTATCAAATGCAATCGTGGTAGGGGGTATGGGCAGAGAAAGAAACCTGGTATACGATGACAGATTAACAAACTTTACTCCGGAGACAAAAATTAAAGGCCGAGTGAATAGGGAAGGCATAAGGCGGATGACTCCCAGGGAATGGGCCAGATTACAGGGTTATCCCAATAAACTTAGGATTATAGTAGCAGACGTTCACGCATATAAACAATTTGGTAACTCGGTGGCGCTTCCTGCTGTTAAGGCCATGGGTCAGATTATAATGAAGAGGCTATATGAGGGGTAATAAGGGAGAGTGGAGTGAGGTATATACTTTAATAAAGTTGCTTGCGGACGGTAAATTATTCGCCGGCGATGGGAACATGCAAAAAATACCGAATATATTCTACCCTATTATTAAAGTATTGCGTTCGGAAGACTCCCGATTCATCGAGTACAGAAGAAATGATAATATTCAGATTGTAGATGGCGTTACCGGTAAAGTGTCGACATCTTTATCGATCGATGACTTTGTAAAAAATGCGGCTTTACTGCTTAAAGAAATCAAGATCGGTAAAGGCGGCGCATTCGGCGTCAGTTCGATTGAACATTTTATGAAGAACATAAAATGTAAAACTTTGAAGGCAAAGTCGTCTAAGAAAAGTGACATAACCATTGTCGTACATGACTTAAACACCGGGCAGACACCCACGCTTGGTTTTAGCATAAAGTCAATGCTGGGGGGCGATTCCACATTATTTAATTCAAGCCGCGCGACAAATTTTATATATGAAATAGATGAATTCCATGTTGGAGGAGATGTGATAGCCCATATCAATTGTATTTCATCCCGCAGTAAAATCCGCGACAGAATACATGAGATTGAGAAAAAAGGGGGTAAATTTAAATTTGTAGGTATAGAAAGCAAGACATTTAAACTGAATCTTGAGTTAATAGATTCCTGTATGCCGGAGATTTTGGCTCAAATAGTGCTCATGTATTTTAAAGGGGAAGGAACAACCCTTGAGGAAGTGACGAAAAAGATCGCTATATTAAACCCCTGTAATTTTGATATAAGCGAAGGCCATTCGTTTTATGATCATAAGGTCAAAAGATTTCTCGTAGACATTGCATTGGGTCTGGCGTCATCAAAAAAATGGGACGGAAAATATGACGCAACCGGCGGATATATCGTAGTAAAAGAAGACGGCGACCTGATTTGTTACCACATCATTCGTTTAAACGATTTTGAAGACTATTTAATTAAGAATACCAGGCTGGATACACCCAGCAGCTCACGGCATGGTTTCGGCACCATTTATAGAAAAAGCAGTAAAGAACTATTTAATCTGAATTTGCAAATACGATTTAACTAGATAAGTAGCTCAGAGTTAAAATGCGGCCAAGTCTGTATGGGCACAGTAGGCAATATATATTGCAGATATTCAGGAATAGGTTAAGGTGCCACTAGATATGATCGACCCGCCATAATTTTTACATCCATCAGTTGTTATCTCATACGATTACGCTTTATGTTCCCATTTTTTTGGATTTTATTTGTCAAGGATATCAAATGTATGTTTAATAAGAGATCAAATTGAGAATCCTCTTAGAACCACGGTTGGCATAAACAACAATATAAATACTTCGGAGTTATCTAATCTGCACATTCCGATTACTCCCATTGCTGAGCAGCAAGCCATTGTCGAGCGGGCAGGCAATCTAATGGCGGTTATCGACGAGCTAGAAAAACAAGTTACCGAGCGCAAGGACCAGTCTGAATCGCTAATGCAGTCGGTGTTGAGAGAAGCATTTGAGAGTGGGCATGTATAACGTTATTTTAAACTATCATCAGGTAAACGGTGTCTACAGATATGATTAATAACATTTTGATTATAAAACATTGTGGGATATTCCAAGACTTTGAGTGGAAAACCATCCCCGATTTTAAGCGCTTCAACCTTATATACGGATGGAATCGATCAGGGAAAACAACTCTTTCACGCATTATTCATTCTGCGTGCTCAAAGGTGTTCCCTTTTGATGACCCCGATGCTCGTTTTGAACTTAATGCTGACATAGGCACAGTAAAGAGCGAGGACTTTTCTTTTGCGCTGTCTTCGGTTAGAGTTTTTAATTCTGATTTTGTAAGGAACAACATTAGGTTTGACACCTTACATGCTGAGCCGATTGTATACGTGAGCGAAGAGGACATAAAGTTAAAGAATGACTTAGAAGCTCTTGTTAAGGAAAAAGTGGCTCTTGAGATCAAGCTTGGCGAAAATAAAACATTATATGAAGATGCGGAGAGGGAAGAGGAAAGTTTCAGGACAGATGTGGCCTTAGTTATAAAAAGTGTAACAGGTGTTCATCGGGATGGCGATCGATATGCTAACTATGATCGTAGAGGTGTCATGCAAAAGATTGAGGAAGCCAAGGGTGTTGAGAATTTAGAAACACTTTCTAATGAGAACCTTGAAAAATTCATAAAAATTGCAAGCGGCGATCCAAAGAAGAAGATTAGTAAAGTTTCATGCATTATAGGTTGTGCGATTAGCATTGATAGTGATGGCGTTAGCTTAACGCAGTCACTCAGGTCGTTTGTTTCCATTAAAGAAGATATTCTTAATGTATTAGCAAAGAAAGTTGAAACGCAAGTGATGGAGCGACTTGTTGCGGATCCAATACTTAGGGATTGGGTGGAGCATGGTCTTGAATTACATAAGACAAAACACGACAGTGGTCATTGCTTATTTTGCGAGCAAGCGTTACCTGTTGGCTTTCTGGATGGCCTGAGTTCTTATTTCAGCTCTGAGTACAGAGGCTTTAAGAAAGAGCTCCTTGCCATTAAGGAGGCGTTGAAAAATATCAAAATTTCAATATCACCAATATTGCAGAGCGATTTCTATGAGGATATGAATGACAGCGTAGCATCCGTTCTGGAGGAGATTGAAATAGCGATTGTGGAAATCAGTCGTTACATTCAAGGCCTGGCGGTAAATTTGGAAGAAAAATTAAAAGATACCAGCATTGTCATCTCTCCGATTGTATGGAGGGATGATTTGGAAAATAATCTTAATTCTGCAATCGATAAATTAAATGACTTGATCAATCAGCAGAACACGAAAGTGGACAATGCTTCTGGGGAAAAGGTTCAGGCAAAGAGTAAAATAGAAGAACATTACATTGCACAATTTGACAGTCAAAAGAACTATAAAGTGATATGCCAGAATGTTGTAACCACCGAGCAAGAGCTTAAAAAAACTATAGCTATTTTTGAGGAGAAAAAAGTAGCAGTGGTTGAGCTTCAGAAAAAAACATCGAGCATCGGGAAAGCGATAGATCGCATCAACGCTTATCTACGTGAATTTTTCGGGAGCCTCGAAATTGTTCTTCAAATAGCTGATGATAAGAAGGGATATCAGATAATTCGGGATGGCGAGTTGGCGAGTAACCTGTGCGAAGGGGAAAAGACAGCAATTGCTTTTGCTCACTTCATGACAAAACTTGGCGAGGATGGGTTTGACTTAAAATCTGGAATAGTTGTTATCGATGATCCTGTTTCCAGTTTTGATTCGATGCGCATTCACCATTGCTTCGCAGTGCTTAAAAGAGAGATTAAAGATTGTGAGCAAGTATTTATTCTTACGCACAGTTTTGAGTTTTTCGATCTGATCAAGCAATGGTTTAAGAAACGGGATGGAAAACGTTACCGGGATAAAAAGGACAGCGACTGTGGGTATTACATGATAAAAACAAACATTGATGCAGCAGGTAACCGTATTGCATCAATCGCAGAACTTGATGAAGCACTGAAAAAATATGATTCTGAGTATCAGTATCTTTTTGCTGAATTAAACCGGTTCGTTGCTGGGGATCCAGCACAGAGAGATATGTATATTATCGGCAATATGGCACGAAGATTTTTGGAGGCTTATTTGAGATTTAAGTTGCCCAGCGAAGGGGATGTTTCGAGTAAACTCGAATCGCTTGAGATCCCCGAACACATTGTTAGCCCTCATCAAAAGACTCAGATATATCACTTAGTGAATCAGAGGTCTCACGCAGAGCCATTTCAAGTTAGCTATCACCAGGACTTAGAGGAATGTAAAGCGGCCGTAGCAGCGCTTCTTAAAATAATAGAACACTCCGATAAAAAACACTTTGATGCATTGATCCCTCGTTAAGAAAAATTGAGGGGACGGTTCTGTTTTTGTAAATATTGCGATGTGCCAACAAATAGAACCATCCCTAACAATACGTCTCAGCGAGATTTGGGAGAATTGGTCGAAAAAAGATCATTAGAGTTGCAGAAGCTCGTTGGCAATCAATCGAAAATCACACAAAGCGCGAAAACCGATGACAAAGACATTCGACAACAAGACGCAGGCGATATTACAAGATGGTATACCGAACAACTAAAGAAAAGAGATGTTTTGTGAGTTATGGCTTGGGCCTTAGTGGCACCGAGTTGCCGCACGATAGGTATTGGGAAGCCGGGACAAGAACGCCCAAGATTGGAGATTCGGAGATGATAGCAAAGACACTACAAACTACACCGCAGAGCTGATTAAATAAAGGAGCACGGAGTATACTATATGAAAATGAGTCAACTTGAACAATATCTATTAAGCAGGAGGCGAGAGATTAAGGATCAAGGTGTATCTATCGGTAAATATTTTGGCCATGAGGATTTTGTTTTGAAAAATGGTCAGGAGTTTAAAAGTATTATACCGCTTCCTGCGGATATAGAAAGAGGTAGAAAAGGCAACTGCTTTGAAAATGCCGTTAAATTGGTTATTAAAAATAAAAAGAAGTATTATTATTGCGAGGGGTATGCAATATCAGAGACATCAGGAAACCTTGTATCTTTACATGCTTGGGTAGTTAATAAAAATCATAAGGTTATTGATTCTACTTGGAGTGATGGTAAAGAATATTTTGGAATTATTTTCAGATTTGATTATGTTTGGCATTGGGTAATTAAAAATAAGGGGCCTAAAAGCTTAATAGATAACTGGCAAAACGATTGGCAATTGCTGAAAATGCCTATAAAGCAATTGCATCAGAACATAATTCAAGTAAAAATAGCTTAATCTTAGTGCTTGCTTAATGCCTCTTATAGTGGCATCCTTGCCTCCCAACAAAAGGAGGCAGGACATGTCTACAAAAGTTCTCATATATGCACGCTGCAGTACCGATGAGGCCCACCAGGACGTCGAAGTACAACTCAAAGAATTAAGGCGATATTGCGAGCACCATAGCTGGAGCTATAATGAAGTGTCGGAGTACGGCTCCGGCTACAAGGGTGACCAGCCCAAGCTAAAAGAAAAGCTCGAGCAGATCAAGCTCGGCCACTACGGCGTCATGCTCGTATGGTCGATGGACCGCTTTAGCCGGGAGCACCCCCGGAAAGTTGATGAGCTTCTGAACCAGATCGTCTATGACTACAAATGCCGGTTCATTGCCATGGCGGACAGTATAGACTCAGCAGACGAGATGAAGTGGCACATCATGAGGCACATGCTGACATACTTCGCGAATATCTATAGTCGTAAGCTTAGTGAGCGCGTAAAGGCCGGAATAGCACGATCCAAAGAGAAGGGCGCCTACAGGGGTGGTCGGCCATCTAAGGCGGGAATCGTCGATTGTGAGGCAATTAAGGGGCTTTACAAGCAAACCCAGAGCCTCCGGCGGACTGTAGAGCTCTACAACGAGACACGGTACAAAGACAACCGGATCAGCCGGGCATACGTAGCCAGGGTCATTAATGGGAAGATTTAGGTGTCACAAAAACATATGGCATCTTTCAAGGGGACACTTGGACAGTTTTAAGCGGCTCTCTTAAGAGATGTTTTTGTGACAGGGCAACGTAAGGTTTAGATTGTCCGTAGTTTTTAAAAAAATAGCATTGATATATTCGTTATTACAATGGAGCGGGAGCGAATAAGCATCTAAATATTTATTCGCCTCTCGATTTAGAGGGGAGGATCTTGAGCTGGTTCCTGTATTTGGCTACGGTTCGGCGGGCAACGGATACACCGTCTTTTTTGAAAAGATCTACAATCTCCTGATCGGCCAGCGGTTTCTCTTTGTTCTCGTTTTTTATCAGGCCCTTTATTTTTGATTTAATCGCCTTGGATGATACAAAATCCCCATTTGCTTGTTTAACACTCGAACTTAAAAAAGACCTTAATTCGAGTATGCCTTGGGGCGTCGCGAGATATTTTCCGGTTACAGCCCTGCATATCGTAGATTTATGTTTGCCGATTCGTTTAGCGATCTGCTCTAAGGTCATCGGTTTAAAATCAGCCCCTTCGTTATCAAGGGCATCCTTCTGGATATTTATAATCTCCGATATCACTTTCTGAATCGTCTCGTTACGCCTCTGGACGGCGTTGATCAATGTGCGGGCGGCCTTGACCCTTTCTTTCAAATATGCCTTTGCGTCGTCGGGGGTATCGGCCTCCTTTAGCATATTTTTATATTTGGCGTTAAGGGTGATGCGCGGAAGTTCCCAGTCATTGAATACGGCCTCGTAGCCTTTTTCGCCTTTTCTTAATATGGCATCCGGTATCAAATATACGGCATCTTCTGAGTTAAAGGAACGGCCCGGTTTCGGCTCTAAGCCCGCCATCTCTTTTACAGCATCCTTAATTATTTTAATAGAAACTTTAAGCTTCTTCGCGATGTAGCCATATCTTTTATTCTTAAGATATGGCAGATATTTATTCACGATCCGGTAAGCCAGGCCGAGCTCTTTTCCTTTTGCTTTTAACTGTAATAATAAGCATTCTCTCAGGTCTCTTGCCCCGACGCCGGAAGGGTCGAATGTCTGGATCAGATTCAATACCTTTTCAACTTTGACCGATTGGTAGTTATTAGACTTGACCAGCTCTTCTATGGAGCATTCAAGATAACCAGCCTCATTTATATTGCCTATGATCGCAACGCCAATCTCGCGTTCATCGTTGGCTTCGGCGGAAAGCCCTAATTGCCGCAAGAGATGCTCTTCGAGGGTGGCCGCTTTAGTGATAAGACTCTCTCTATAATTTAATTCTTCTTCACTTAATCTATAGTTAGCATCTCGAGGGGGTTTTATATTTTCTATGTTTAATAAGGGATTTTCTTCGGCCTCTTTCCTTATTAGCTCTTTCAGTTTAACAAGAGGCATCTGCAGGAGGTGAAAGGCCAATCGCATCTGCGGGGTCAGTCTGAATTTATAAGTCAGTTTATTGGCGGGTTTCAGTTCTAATTGCATAGTCTACCCCGATTAGCATATTCTTCGAGTGAACCAGCGACAGAGGCGAGGTGAATCGAGAAGGACTCTGATAAGGAAATTCTCGACTCGCCCCTGACATAAGGTGATAGGTCTCGCTCGAACAATAATGCTCGAGCTTTATAGCTATTACAGTCATTTGAAAGATGCACCTCTAGTATACATGAACTCATCGATTTGACAAGCAACATTCGTGCCGCCTGCACCATATGCGAACACCATATGCGAAAAATATTGACAATGTTAACAAAATGTAGCAAAATAGTGGCCGTTGACAAAAGAGGGATTTATGCTTGGAAGAAACCTTAAAACCCTTCGCAAGATTAATAATTTGACTCAAAGTAATTTAGCCGACAGCCTGGCAGTTTCACGCCAGGCTGTTTGTATGTGGGAGAAGGGCGAAAGGACGCCGAAGGTAAGCGTTCTTACAAAAATAGCAAAAACCTTCGGAGTTTCGATGGATTACATCGTAAATCATGAGTTACCATTCCGGGATGACAAATTAAAGAAAAAGGGTTATAAAAATGGGCGAGCCTGAAACGCTGGATAATGATATTGAGACGGATATTAACAACGTTGCCGAGTGCGAGCGCACGGAGGTAGCGTTGTTGCTGGCGTGCAATGAGCTGGAACAGCGTGTGGCGGAGCAGTCGAAAGCGCTGCGGGGGAGAGAAAATCTATTGCTTGATATGGCAACTCAAGTTCCCGGTGTCGTCTATCAGTTCTATGCCAGACCGAACGGAGAAATGGGGTTTTATTATGTGAGTGATAGGTCGGAACAAGTCATTGGCTTAGAACCCGACTTAGGCGGGTATTTCGAGCGTTTCACCGCACTGGTTATTCCTGAGCACAGGGAAGGTTTTATAAAATCAATTGATAGAGCGGTTAAGGAATCAATCGAATGGAAATATGAAGGGATACTGCAAAAACCAACAGGTGAGAAGATCTGGTTTTCAGGGAATTCGACTCCTTCTCGGCGCGGGAATGAGGTAGTTTTTAACGGGATAGTAACAGATATCACCGAGCGCAAGAAGGCGGAGGAGGCGCTGCGGGAGAGCGAGGAACAGCATCGGACGATCCTACAGACGGCCATAGACGGCTTTTGGCTGGTGGACGCACAGGGGCGTATACTGGAAGTCAATGAGGCCTATTGCCGGATGAGCGGCTATAGCGCGCAGGAACTACTGGCCATGAGCGTTACCGACCTGGAGGCTCTCGAAACCGGTGATGACACAGCCGCTCATATGCAAAAGGTCATGACACAGGGCGAGGACCGTTTCGAGTCCCGGCACCGCCGTAAGGATGGGAGCTTTTTTGACATTGAGGTTAGTATTCAGTATCGGCTCGCCGATGGCGGACGAGTTGTGGCTTTTATGCGTGACATCACCGAGCGCAAGCTGGCGGAGGAAGAGTTACGGATGAAGGATATCGCGATCGCCTCATCCATTAATGCGATTGCCATTATTGACTTGGACGATAATCTGACTTACGTCAATGATTCTTTTCTCAATCTTTGGGGATACGGCAATGAAGAGGATGTTGTTGGCAAACCATACCATATGTTTTGGGATGATCGGGTGAAGGCGCAAGCCGTCACCGACACATTACGGCAAAATGGGCAATGCGTCGGAGAGTTGAATGCAAAAAAGAAGGACGGTTCTATTAGCATCGTCCAGCTTTTGGGCAGCATCATATTGGACTCAAGCGCTAATGCCATAGGCATGATGATCGCACTCATTGATATTACCGAGCGAAAAAAGGCGGATGAAGCGCTAAGGGAATCTGAGCGAAAACTTAGAGAGCTGGTTGATAAAACGACCCGCTCTCAGGAAGAGCTTAAGGCCTCTTACTCGGAATTAAAAGCGAGCAAAGATGACCTTGTGCGCTCCGAGAAACTTGCCTATACCGGCCGGATAGCCGCAAGCATCGCCCATGAGATAAGAAACCCCCTGACCAACGTTTTCATGTCCGTTCGACAACTCAAAAAAGGCGGTAGAATAAAACCCGAGGGCCTTAAACATAGTGAAATTATCGAAAGAAATGTAGATAGAATTAACTTTTTAATTACCGAATTATTGAACTGCGCCCGTCCCGCGAAACTCAACCCACAGCCCTATGACATACACCGGGTTATCAAGGACGCCTTAGTTTCCGATAGAGGCAAGATCAGATCGCAGAAGGTAAAAGTGGTTAAGCTCCTTTCCGCAAAGCCCTCTATTTTAAAGATCGATAAAGAACACATGGGTCGCGTCCTCCTGAACTTGATTACAAACGCCGTTGACGCTATGCCCGGCGGCGGCGACCTGACTATCCGCACAGAAATAAATAAAGACCTTTTTATGATAAAAGTCCAGGATACCGGCACAGGTATTCCCGAAAAAGATATTATCAAAATATTTGATCCGTTCTTCAGCACCAAGTCTCAGGGCGTTGGTTTAGGGCTCACTACGTGTTATGGGATCGTTGTCAGTCACGGGGGCACCATAGAGGTTGAAAGTAAGTGGCGAAAAGGGACTACCTTTATCATTTCTTTGCCCAGAGAGAGAGAGAGAGAGGGAGAGAGGTAATAGAGAAAAGTTTATGATAGATATAAAATGGGATATTAAAAGAGGCGCGGATGTTTATCGGCAGGTATTTGATGGCCGCTTAAAGTCCTGGATTTCCACCGGTAGGGTAAAACGCGGCGAGGCAGTCGTCCTGCGAAGCGGGTTTTCCGGTTGGCGGAAACCCGAAGAGTTAACGGAGCTTATCCCTTATTTTCGGCGCTATGAAAGGATCAGATCAAAAAAACCTAATAAAAGGACGCCAAGGAAAAAGGCCTTAATTAAAAACCACCGGATGCAGATAAAGAATATCCTGATCATAGACGATGAGAAGGATCTGTGTCAGCTTTTAGGGGAGGCTTTAGGTTCCCACGGCTATAATGTGACATTTGCCCATACCGCGAAGGATGCCCTTGGCGGTTTAAGGTGGCAGGCCCCGGATCTGGTATATTGTGATTTGAAATTATCCGGCGGCGACGGGATGAAGATCCTTTCTAAGATCAGGGTGATAAGCCCCCGCACGATAGTAAGTATAATTACCGCCTATGGCAGCGAAGAAGCCAGAGCCGAAGCAAAGAGATTGGGCGCCCATAGTTTTATAGACAAGCCTTTCAGCGAAGAGGACATACTGGAGAACATAAAAGCGATTAGCAACGTGGGGGCAAAGTGAAAAAAATTCTTATCGTAGATGACGATAAAGACCTCTGTTTTAACCTTTCATGCATCTTAAAAGAGGAAGGCCACGAGGTAGTTACCGCTTCGGACGGAAAGCAAGCGCTTAAGACCCTCGCTAAAAGCTCACCTGATTTGGTCTTATTAGATGTCAAGCTGCCCGGGATGAGCGGGGTGGAATTATTGGAAGAGATGAAGAAAATAGGTAAAAACATACCCGTCATCATGCTGACCGCGTCCAGTGATGTAAAGAGCGCGGTAAAGGCGATGAAATTAGGCGCGTATGACTACATCACAAAGCCATTTGATGATGAAGAGCTTATCCTTATCATCAAAAAAGCGCTTCATACCCAGTATTTAAGCCGTGAAGTGCAGCATTTAAGAAAGAAATTGGGCCAGCTGCCCGCTATAGAAGAGACTATGGGAGACAGCCCGCAAATAACGCAGGTCCTGAAACAAGTCGAGATCGTCGCGGCCACAAATATGACCGTCATACTCCAGGGGGAGAGCGGCACAGGCAAAGAAGTGATAGCTAAGATGATCCATGAGAAGAGCCTGCGTAAAGACAAGCCTTTTATCGCGATAGACTGCGGGGCTATACCCGATACGTTGGTCGAAAGCGAGCTCTTCGGTTATGAGAAGGGGGCGTTTACGGGAGCCGAGGAGCGTAAAGACGGCAAATTTGAACAGGCCAACGGCGGCACCCTATTTTTCGACGAGATAACCAACATCCCTAATAGCATACAGATGAAGCTCTTGAGAGCCGTCCAGGAAAGAAAATTCCAGCATTTGGGCGGCAAGACCGATATAAGCGTAGATGTGCGGATAATAGTGGCGACTAACATCAATCTTTCAGAGACCGTAAGAATGGGTAAATTCAGGGATGACCTGTTCCACCGGTTAAACGAGTTCCATATAGATCTCCCGCCCTTAAGGAAAAGGAAAGAGGACCTGCCCGTCCTGATAAAATATTTTTTTGATGAAGCGATGAGGGAGCTTAACAAAAAAGTGGATGGTTTCTCATTAGATGCGATGAAATTCCTTCTCGATTACCAATGGCCCGGCAATGTGAGGGAACTGAAAAACGCGATAAAAAGAGCGGTTCTTTTAGCTGATTCTAAGGACATCACCCCTGAGTGCCTTTTTCTGAATAATGGCCATCACCCCGCGCAATCCGAGCCGCAATCTCAAACGCCGATACCTGAGCACAAAGAAGGCGCTTCGCTTAAGGAGATGAAGGAAAAGTCCGCGGACGAGATTGAGGAGAAGATGATCAAAGAGGCCCTGATTAAAGCCGGCGGTAATAAGGCCAAAGCCGCCAGGATCCTTAAGATAGACCGCACGACGCTCTATTCCAAAATAAAAGAATTTCAAATAACGTTATGAAGCATAAGCTGTTACAGCAAAAAAGGCTATTAGAGGAGATAGTCAAAAAAAAGGATTTTACCATGCGCCAGGCAGTCGCTGTGGAAGAAGCGAAGAAGCATCTGGAGCAGGTAAAGAAAATGCTGAAGGAATTGGGATATTGAACCTATCGATGTAGGCCGGGTTTAAACCCGGCCTACCAGCCTCATCGTCATTCTCGCCCTTGTAATAAAAATCCCACAAAAGTGTAGAAATAATCCCACATATTTCCTAATAGTTCGTGCCATAATATCATCCCGATCAGCATCCCCCGCAGATTTTCGTCATTGCGAGGAGCTCTTCGACAGGCTTTAGGGCGACGAAGCAATCTCCGACGATAATTAGAGATTGCTTCGGGCCTTCAGCCCTCGCAATGACGATGTTTTATCATTACGACATGCCATTAATGACGACTTGATATTTGTATGGCACGGTTGTTGCTATATACAGTAGTAGGCACGCAGGACAGCAATTAAGATTATGAGTTTGCCGCTGCTCAACGAAAAAAAAGCGGTTTAAAGTATAGTCGGTTCATTATTCTGTAGAAGGAGGGGGGTGATTCACATGGCAGTAGAAAAAACGATCGGTTCGTCCAGTTTAGTCGAGGTCATTGACCGTATCCTGGATAAAGGCGTGGTTGTTGACGCTTGGGTAAGAGTGTCTCTGGTTGGTATAGAGATCCTCGCGGTTGAAGCCAGAGTTGTAGTGGCGTCAGTCGAGACTTACCTGAAGTATGCTGAAGCTATCGGTTTAACAGCGACAGCAGCTTAATTCCAAAGGATAAGGTAAGGAGGATTCTTGCCCGACCACCCTTATCCTGCGAAAGCAGGAAAAGCATGATTAGCCAAGAAAATCCTTCTTTGAGAAAATTTCAAAAGGAGCGCTTTGCAACCATGAGAGAGGCAATGGATCTGAAAGAAACCAAAGAAACAGTAGAAGATATCCTCTCCTCCTATGAAACCAGGATAGAGAATATCACTTCCATATTTGAGGTTTCTCAATCGCTTGTTGATACCCTGCCGGAATCCCTCCTGGGAGACAAGAAAAAGAAAGAGAAGGTCACGGTTGAGCTTAAGGATCTTCTTGCCAGGAATGATAATTTGCGGAAAAAAGACTTTGATAAGATGATGGATAGCGTGTCGTCATTTCAGGAAGAGTGCGGCGAAGAGATGAAGGATCTGGTAAGGGAATATTTCGATGAAGAGCGCGGGGTCACCCAGATATTAAGGAAGGCCCTGAAAGAATTTAAGGATGCCCTTGCCAGGGGAGAGATAAAAAAGATCAAAAATCTTCAACTCTCCATTAAAGAGCTCTTTGCCGAACGGGAGAAGCGAAAATCCGAGATCGTCTCCAGATTAAAAGAATTTCAAGGCGAGCAGGAAGAGATACCGCGCCAGCTTACAGGTCTTTTGGCTAAAGGGGAAGACCTCCGGATAAGGGATTTTAAATCGATGCTTAGCAGGATCAAGACCGAGCGCGTGGAAAGATTGAGTTTGCGGAAGAAGAGGAAGGAAGATGTCACTAAAATGCTCCAGGATTTTAAAAGGCAAAGACAAAGACTTGCCTTTCCACCGAAGGCAATTGATAATATAGGTGAAGCGAAGAACGCTAAAAAATCATGACAATGGGTCATACCAAGAAAGCGAGGGATACCATGGGAATAGCCGATAGCATGAAAAATATCACCGAAAACATCATCGCGTCTCATGACATGCGGGTGAAGGGATTAGTAGATTTAACACTTGATACCAATAATATACTGAAGGATGCCCGGTCGACAGTGAAGGACTTTGCCCGGGGCAGAATGAAGATGGCCGGTGAGCAGGCGCAAAACTTGGCCGATTTTGCCAATGGCCTGGAAAAGAGCGTGGGCTCCATGCTTAAAGGGTTCCAGACAAGCCACAAGGAGATGAGCGCCGAGCAGTCCGCGAGTTTAGATGCTTTTGTTAAGTCCATAGCGAAGGACGTGAGCGCGCAGTTAAAGGATGTGGCCGCGTTTTTAAAGACTGAAGCCGCGAAGATGAAGACTGTTCATGCGGACAGGGTAAAGATGTCGGCGGAGATGAGGGCGTCTCTCGCGGAAGCGGTAAAGGATATAGAGGGCTACACCCAAAAGAAGCTGAAGGAATTTGACGCGGCCCATGCCGAGATGTCGGATACCATGAGAAAAGGCCTGACAAAATATGTCGGCGGTATAGCCGGAGACGTCAAGAAGCTTTTGGGCGATACGCAAAAACTCATGGGCGGGTATAGCTCGGATATAGCGAAGGCAAAATCGGCATGGCAGGGAATGGCCGGTGCCTTGGCTAAGTCCAGGCTCGGCGGCGTGATGCCCAGGATAGAGGCCGGAGAGAATGTGGCTTCGGTTGATAAGACTGTAGAGAAGAAGAGCAAAAAGAAGGCCGGAAAAAAAGGAAAAAAGAAGAGCAAATAAAAGTGAGATTGCTTCGGCTCGCCGCCTTCGGTGGCGGCCTCGCAATGACGGCGTTTTTGTCATTGTGACATGATCTTAACGACGAAGGAGGGGTGGCACATGGGCAAGATATCGGATGACATGAAGTCTCTTTGTGAGGATATAGCTACGGCCCGCGGAGATAGAAAACGAGGCATGGAAGATCTCAGGCAAAGAGCGGAGACCATCAGGGATAATGCCAGGAAATTCGTAGGCCACTGCAGAAAAGTTCATAATGAGATGGCCGAAAGATTGACTAAAGGGCTTAGCGAAGACAGGATTGAGCTCGTCAAAAATGTGTCCTCCTTAAGGGCAGATTTTAGAAAGAAGGAAAGAGAGATCCGAGCCGATCTGGCTGAGGCAAATAGGCTCTGGAGCACGATGAATAAAACTTTGACGTCCAAGCCCAAGAAGAGGAGTGGAAAAAAATGATCGATGAAATGACCACAGTATTGGATCCCAGTCCTTTACCGGACTTCGTGGATACGCCTTACATCAAGGATATCACCGGTAGGGCGCTTGCCTATATAAAGGCGGGTTTCCCGGTTCATTTCAGGGGGATATCCGGCTCCGGCAAGACTACGTTGGCCATGCATATAGCCAGTAAGATCAAAAGGCCGGTGGTCATGATCCACGGCGACGAAGAGTTCACCACCTCTGATCTGGTGGGGGGGGAATACGGTTACAGGATAAAGAAGGTAGTGGACCGGTTCATCTCCAGGGTCTTGAAGACCGAAGAGGACATGGTAAAGCACTGGGTCGACAACCGTCTTACCGTAGCTTGCAAGTACGGGTTTACGCTTATTTACGATGAATTCACCCGTTCAAGACCCGAGGCCAATAATATACTTCTTTCCATCCTGCAGGAGAAGATGATGGATCTGCCTGTGGGAAGAGGCGGAGAGGAACCATATTTAAGGGTTGACCCGAATTTTAACGCTATCTTCACCTCAAACCCCGAAGAATATGCCGGTGTCCACAGGAGCCAGGATGCTTTAAGGGACAGGATGATCACCATGGATCTGGATTATTTTGACTATGAAACAGAGGTGGCCATTACCCAGGCAAAGTCCAAGCTCTCGAGGCAGCATGCTGAAGCGATCGTCAATATCGTGAGGGGCTTAAGAGAATCGGGAAAATGTGAATTTGCCCCTACTGTGCGTGGCTGTATCATGATCGCCAAGACTCTTAAAGTCCAGGGTATTACCCCTATAAAAGGTGTCGACGGGGTCTTTACGCAGATGTGCCAGGACATACTGGCCTCCGAAACGAGCAGGGTCGGCTCAAAGACAAATCAAGATAGGGTAAAAGAGATAGTCAAGGAGCTTGTTAAGAAAGAGGTTGGCGCCGGGAGGGTCATTAGCATTGGTAAGAAGTCCTCTGGAGCCGATAATAAAAAGAAGAAGGCTATTAGAGCAGGTAAAAAGTCAAGGAAAGAGGTTGTTGCTGTGTAAGAAGAGATTGCTTCGGCTCGCCGCCTTCGGCGGCGGCCTCGCAATGACGGACAAAGGGTATCTTGTGATTATGGACGTGAAGGGAGGCGGGTCACATGAAAGGTATACAGCGGGTAATAAGCGTCAGGGATATAAAAAGCATACATTCTATAGGCGGTAGTTCTGTGCCCAAGGCGCAAAGATCGGCCTACCTGGAATTATATGTGAGCGGAAGAGAGAAGGATAGGCTTGAGAAAGAGATCTATGTGCTGGACAAAAGAAGGAATACCGCCAAAAAACTTTTAAATTCCGTATACAAACGTATCGAAAGATTGCAATCTGAAGTGCGTGAGGATCAGACTATTAAGACTTGTAAAAGCGTTCCCGGAAAACCCATGAAAAAGCTGTCTATACAATATTAGGCCCTTCCCTAATAGGTATGGGGAAGGCCTACCCTTTTTAGGATTAGTCTTGAGGTATATTGATGTTTTGGAATACATTTGACTGGAAGAGCCAAAAGGTTGGTCGAAAAGGCGAGATCCTTGACAAGGCGAGCTATAGATGCGGATTTTGTAGAGGGACGGGGCATATGCCTTCTAAAAAAGACACACAATGCCCTACCTGTTTAGGCGCCAAAACTGTAAAGGTTCCGTCACCGGCGGTTCTTTGCGCTTATTGTAACGGAGCAGGTCATTCGTTATCGAATAGGGATCTTACCTGTCTTATTTGTAAGGGGAAAGGCGTAGTAAGCGTAGGCAGTACTGATATCGAACCCTGCCCATCATGCAAATGTAGAGGCAGAGAAAAAGGATCAGATCTACCGTGCTCGGTATGTAAAGGAACGGGGGTTGTTCCGAGGAAAATAATCGTATAATCAAATGGAGGGATCACCGATGGCAAAAGAAAATAAAGGAAAAAAGGAAGAAAGGGAAGGTTTAGATATTGATTTTGGCATGGGTAAGCTCAGCTTAGGGGGCCTATTTAGCGGCATAGAGAAGCTCGTCGACCTCGCGTCAAAGTTAAAAGAGGCGGGCGGCGAGATCAATCAAGAAGGTGAAATAGACCTGGGGCATCTTAAAAAAGGGATGAAGGGGGTATTTGGTTTTTCTGTGAAGTCAGCGGTAGGCGGAAAATCCGTAGTAGAACCGTTTGGTAATATCAAAAAAACCCCAAAAGGGCCTAAAGTCGATGAGGAGCGAGAGCCGATCACCGATGTCTTTGATGAAAAAGAAGAGATCAAGGTCTATGCCGAGATGCCGGGCGTGAGTCAGGCGGATATTAAAATAGACCTGAAAGAAGACATCCTCGATATATCTGCGCACAGTGGCGATAGAAAATACCATAAAGAGGTTCTGCTTCCCGCGAAGGTAAAAACGGAAAATATGACTTCGTCCTATACAAATGGTATGTTGGAAGTCAAAATAAAGAAGTAAGGATGGCATTAACAGGACTGAAAGAAGATGAGTTAAAAATAATTCTATTTGGCGGAAAGGGCGGAGTTGGAAAGACGACCTGCGCCTCAAGCGCAGGTCTTTATTTGGCCAGGGAAGGTTTTAAGACGTTAGTCATATCCACCGATCCGGCGCATTCTCTTTCGGACAGTTTAGGCCATAAGCCACAAGGCAATGGTTTGGCTTCCTTTAGCCAAAGCCAGAAGATCGGGGATGATATTAAGGAAGTGAAGGGTGTAAAAAATTTAAGCGCCCTGGAAATAAACGCCCAAAAAGCTCTTTCACAATTTAAGATAAAATATGAGAGGCAGATAAGGAAGATCTTCGGTACCTCTACTTATTTAGACCAGGAAGACATCGACGCCTTCTTTGCCCTGCCGATCCCCGGTATAGACGAGGTTATGGGGTTTAAGACCATTGTCGATCTGATAGATGAGGCGAAATTTGACAAATATATCGTGGATACGGCGCCCACCGGCCACGCGTTAAGGCTTTTAACACTGCCTCAGCTCCTGGATGAGTGGATAAAGGTTTTGGCGAGGATGCGCTGGAAATACAGGTATATGGTGGAGAGATTTTCCGGAAAGTACGATCTTGATGAAGGCGATGATTTTCTTGTGGAAATGAAGAAGACCGTAAGGCGGATAGAAAACCTGCTAAAAGACCGGAAAAGATGTGAATTTGTGGCAGTCGCTATACCGGAAGATATGGCGATCTTAGAAACGGAGAGATTGGTGAACGATTTAAACACATATGGGATAAAGGTAAAGCAATTATTGGTGAATAATGTCCTCGAGTCGCGGGATTGCCGGTTTTGCCGGGAAAGAAGTAAAGCCCAGGAAGAATATATAGGCAAGATAAGAAAAAAGTTTAGTGGTTTAAAGACGACTATCTTACCATTGCAGACTATAGAAGTTAAAGGCATTGAGGCGTTGGATAAGTTCACAGGGAGGTTATTCTAATATGGCGAAAAAATCTGATATGGAATTGACTCTGAAAGTAAAAGAAGCCCTTCCGAAGGATGTTGGCAGGATGATCGCCCGGATCGACCCGGAGGATTTAAAAGCCCTGGGGTTGGAAGTAGGAGAGATAGTTGAGATCGAGGGAAAGAGAAAGACCGCGGCGAAACTGATGCCCTGTTATGCCGAGGAAAGAGGGAAAAAGATCATCCAGATAGACGGGATAGTCCGGGAAAACGCGCATATCGGATTGGATGATAAGGTGAAGGTTCGCAAGGTCGATTGTAAGAGCGCCAATAAGATCACGCTTTCTTCCATGACAGCATCCAACGCGCTTCGGGGGGATCAGGATACCAAATATATCGGGTCACTTGTCGCGGGACTACCGGTCAGTAAAGGCGATAAGATCAGGGCTACCCTTTTCGGTACCAAGGCGTGTGATTTTAAAGTGGAGGATACCATCCCTGACGGAGTGGTCGTAATAGGTTCCTCTACCCTGATAAGTATGCAGACACAAGGGAAAGGGAAGGCTCTGGATGGTAAAGAAGCGGCAGAAGGCAAGCATGCCAAAATTTCCTACGAAGATATCGGCGGGCTGGGTAACCAGATCCAGAGGATCAGGGAGATGGTGGAGCTGCCCTTAAGATTTCCGGAAGTATTTGAGAGACTGGGGATCCAGCCGCCCAAGGGCGTATTTTTTTACGGGCCTCCGGGCTGCGGGAAGACTCTTATCGCCCGCGCGGTGGCCAATGAGACCGACGCGTATTTTATCAGTATGAGCGGGCCCGAGTGCATGGGAAAATTCTACGGTGAGGCGGAACAGCGGCTTCGCTCGCTATTTGAAGACGCCCAGGCCCATGCCCCGGCGATAATCTTCATAGACGAGATCGAATCGATCGCTCCAAAAAGAGAAGATATGGGCGCGGAGAAGCAGGTCGAGCGCAGGGTGGTGGCCCAGCTCCTGGCATTGATGGATGGATTGGAATCCAGAGGGCAGGTCATCGTCATGGCGGCGACAAACGTACCTAATTTAATAGACCCCGCTCTGAGGCGCCCGGGCCGGTTTGACCGGGAAATGTCCATACCCATCCCCGATAAAAATGGGAGATTAGAGATACTACAGATCCACACCAGGGGCATGCCGCTGGCGGAAGACGTAAGCATCGAGAAACTGGCCGAAATCACCCATGGATATGTAGGCGCGGATCTGGAGGCGCTGGCGCGGGAAGCCGCGATGAGCGCTTTAAGAAAGATCCTGCCCAAGATAGATTTTGAAATGGCGGAGATCCCATATGATACGTTGATGAAGCTGGAAGTGGGCATGAATAATTTCCTGGAGGCGATGAAAGAGATCGAGCCATCGGCGATCAGGGAGGTTTTTGTGGAAGTGCCGGATGTCAGATGGAGCGATGTGGGAGGTCTTGAAGATATAAAAAAGAGGCTGATGGAGACCGTGGAATGGCCGCTTAAGTATTCCGAGCTTTTTAAGAAAGCCGGCACCAATCCGCCTAAAGGGATCATGCTTTATGGGCCGCCGGGCACGGGTAAGACCTTATTGGCCAAAGCGGTGGCCAGCGAGAGCGGAGTAAACTTCATTTCCATTAAGGGGCCGCAGTTGGTGTCCAAGTATGTCGGCGAGAGCGAGAAAGGCATACGCGAGATATTTCGCAAGGCCAAACAGGCATCGCCTTGCATACTATTTTTTGACGAGATGGATGCCATCGTCCCTCTCAGAAGCGGCGGTGACAGCTCCCATGTATCTGAGCGGGTCATCAGCCAATTTCTGACCGAAATGGATGGGATAGAAGAGCTTAAAGGCGTGCTCATCCTCGGGGCTACCAATAGATTGGACCTTGTCGATAAGGCGGTATTGCGCCCCGGGAGGTTTGATCTGCTTTTAGAGCTCCCCATCCCCGATGATAAGACAAGACTGGAGATCTATAAAATACATACTAAAGGAAAACCCCTAGACGGCGACGTTGATCTTAAAAAATTGGCGGATGAAACTAATAGTTTTACCGGCGCAGAAATAGAATCAGTGGTAAGAAGCGCCTCGATCCTCGCGATGAGGGATTTTCTGGAAAAAGAAAAAGGCAAGCTAAACGAAGAGAAGATAAAGGGTTTTACTGTAAAGAAAAAATTCTTTGATGAAGCTCTGAAAATAATAAAGAAAAGAGGGGCTTGAAATACGTTTTTCTGCCAAAGGAAAACGCCCAAAGGGAGGATCCTGCCCCTCCCTTTGGGCAGGCAATGAAGCGGATGGCGGGTAAAATGAAACCACGGGTCGAGGGATAGGCATTATGAAGAACGCGGGTAAATATATTTACGGGGTTTTAAGCTCTGATAAAGAGCTCTTCTTCGACCCTCACGAGGTTGCTGCCTGCGAAAAGATCTATACAATTGCCTATCAGGATATCTCGGCGGTAGTGAGCGATTCCGAAATAGTCGATTATACGCATATGCGTAAAGATGCCCTGGCCATGCTGTTGGTCAGGCATCAAAAGGCTATCGAAATGATCATGGGCCTGAGGCATACGATCATTCCTATGAGATTGGGGACTTTCGCTAAAGATGCCGGGGAAGTTGAGCATATATTGGAGTGCGGCTATTCCATAATAAAGGATATTTTTAGCAAGATAGCGGATATGATAGAGATCGACGTCACCGCCACCTTGAGTAATTTTACTTCAGTTCTTAAAGAGATCGGGGAAGGTGAAGATATCAAGGAATTTAAAGAGCGTCTCATGGCCGCGCCCGGAGGCGTAACGGTGGACGACCAGATGAAGGTAGGGCTTATGGTTAAAGACGAGTTGGATAAAGTTAGAAATGGCTATTCCAGGGCAATACAGGATGCCCTCAAAGGCGTAAGCGAGGCTTTCAAGACCCACGAACTTATGGATGACAAGATGGCCGCCAATATAGCTTTTCTGATCAATAGAGTTAAACGCGGCGACTTTGAAACAAAGGTGGAGGAACTAAACATCGGGTTTAACGAGGATCTGAATTTCAGGTGCGTGGGGCCGCTCCCACCCTATAGTTTTTATACGCTTGAGATAAAAGCGCTAAAATATGAAGAGATCGACTGGGCGAAGAAGAGGCTGGGGGTCCCGAGCGACATTACAAGCAGACACGAACTCAAAAAGGCCTACCAGAGGCGGGCGTTTTCCACCCACCCGGATAAGAACCCGAAGGTCTCCGGCGCCGAAAAGGAATTCAACGAGGTAAATAAGGCCTATAAGATACTCGACGACTATTGCACGGCCTGTGAGCAGGCAAGCCAGAAAGAGAACGCGGTTCTTATGGTGAGGATAAGAGAATGATGATGCATAAAGAGGGAAGGTACATTTATTGTATTATCGGCACATCCCAGGATAGGGATTTCGGTCCCATAGGGATCGGTGGAAGGGGTGATGATGTCCTGACCATCGGCTATAATGACCTGAGCATGGTCGTGAGCAGTCACCCCATAACCAAATTTGCCGTTACCTCGGATAATATGCTCACGCATGAACGGGTGATCGAGGTGGTGATGAAGGAATTTGACAGCGTGCTTCCGGTCAGGTTCGGGACTATCGCGTCAGACGCCGATGAGATAAGGAATCTCCTGGGCAAGAGATACCGGGAACTCAAGAACGCGTTACGGGATGCCGACCACAAGGTGGAATTAGGCGTCAAAGGCCTATGGAAGGATATGGATGCGATTTTCAAAGAGGTCGTAGATGAGAATGAGGAGATCAGGTTGTTAAAAGAGAAGCTCCTGAAAGATAAGGGTAAAAAAAATATTCCGGCCAAGACCGAAATAGGCAAGATGGTGGCTAAAGCCCTGGAAAAGAAGAAGGTCAAGGATGCGGAAAAGATCGAGGAAGCATTTAAAAGGACGGTCGTTGATTATAAGCTCAATAAGACCGTGGGGGATGAGATGTTCGTGAATGCCGCCTTTCTGGTAGATAAGGGCAGGGAAAAAGAGTTCGATAATATAATGGGTGATCTGGCCGAAGCTCATAAGGACAGGATGAAATTTATGTATACGGGTCCTTTACCCGTATTTAACTTCGTAAATATCGTCATTTACCCTGAGGAATGGGAGAAATAGATGAAGGACCTCACTGCGAAAGAAGGCAAATATATCTATTGTATCATCGCGTCACGCGAAACCGAGTCTTTTGGCCCGATGGGGATCGGCGGAAGAGGCGATGAGGTGAATACCATCCTTTATAAGGATATCGCGGCCGTGGTAAGCAATTCGCCGGTAATAAGTTATGCGGTCTCGAGGGAGAATATGCTTGCCCATGAGAAGGCGATCGAAGATGTTATGAAGAAATATACGGTTTTGCCGGTCCGGTTCTGTACGATCGCCCAGGATGAAGGCAAGGTAAAAAAGATACTGGAAAAAGAGCATGATAAATTTGTCGACCTGTTAAAGAATCTCGAAGGTAAAAAAGAGCTGGGCTTGAGGGCGATATTCAAGGACGATGTAATATATAAAGAGATATCGGAAAATTATGAAGATATAAAGAAGCTTAAAAACGCGCTATCGTCCGAGCCTCCGGCAAAGACCTACTATCTGCGGGTGGAAGTCGGCCGGAAGGTCGAAGCCGCATTGCAGGAACAGAAAGATATCCATAAGGAGGAGATCCTGAATACGCTTTCACCCCTGGCTCTGGATACTAAGGTCAACAACACCTATGGCGAGCTCATGATAGTAAGTGCCGCCTTCCTGGTAGAAAATGCGAAGGAAGCGAAATTTGACCGGAATGTCCAGACCCTTGCCGACAAATACGGCGACAAAATAAAATTTAAATATGTGGGCACCCTGCCACCATTTAATTTTGTGAATCTTGTGATAGAAACAGGGAAATACTAAAATGTTCTTAATCGACGACATACTGCTTTCACCGTTAAAGGGCATAATCTGGCTGGCCAAAAAGATCGACGATATAGTGGAGAAGGAGTTCTCCGATGAGGGGCTCATAAAAGAGAAGCTCATGGAATTGCAGATGCGCTTTGAGCTGGACAAGATCAGCGAGAAGGAATATAACAAACAGGAAGCGGAGCTCTTGGCGCGATTGGACGCTATCAGAAAGGCAAGGGAGGGGGAGGAGTAAAATGGCTAATATAGAAGAGGCGAGAAAAGCGGTCACGGAATTTTTAAAGAAGACCCTCGGCGTCAAGGATGTAACGGTGATCAAGGTCACGAGGATCGGTGATGGGTGGGATAGCGAAGCCGAGGTCTTTGAAGCGAGCTCATTCATAAGATCGCTCGGGCTTTCTACGAAAGTGCAGGATAGGAACATCTATGTCGTTAAACTAAGCGGCGACTTGGAAGTGGAATCCTACGAGCGCAAAGGAACCCTTAGCCCGGGAGAATGATCTTTATGAAAGAGCTCCTCTATCTTTATTGTATTACAAAGGACAAGCCCTCATCCTGTGATTTTGAAGGCCTGGGTGTCAAGGTCCGCCCTGTATATTTCCAGGGGACTTATGCCCTTGTCAGCAGTGTGTCAAGCGATGACTTCAGCGAAGTAAGCCTGAAGAAGAACCTGGCCGATATGGGCTGGGTGGAGAAAAATATCAGGCTTCACGAGAAGGTGATAGAAGAGATCATGAAGGTCCAGACCGTGATCCCTTTTAAATTCGCGACGGTATTTGAGAGCGAAGCCAACGTGGAAAAATTACTCAAAGAGAACAACCTCGAGTTTAAAGCGGTGCTGGAGCTCCTCGCCGGCAAAGAAGAATGGGGGCTCAAGATATACTGTAATAGCGGATATTTTAAGGATACCCTTTGTTTAAAAGACGAACGGATAATCGAAAAAGACAAAGAGATCCTCGCCGCCGGCAAGGGAAGAGCGTTCTTTCTAAAAAAGAAAAGGGATGAGATCGTAAAAGATATCATAAATGAAAAGGTCTCCGAATATACAAAAGACTGTTTTGAAAGGTTAAAAATAGCGGCTGTGGATACCAGGATCAACAGGATATTACCTAAAGAGGTAACGGAAAAAAATGAGGATATGGTCTTAAATGCCGCGTTTTTGATAAGCAATAAACGGGTAAAAGATTTTGAAAATGTTTTAGCGTATCTTAAGGCTATATATATGGATAAAGGACTGATATTTGGCTATACCGGCCCCTGGCCGCCTTACAATTTCTGTAAAAGGATGCACAATGGACAACCCGATAAAAACCACGCAGGATAAAAAGAGCTGCTTAGATCTTCGCAAGCAGGAAAGGGTCACGCTTTTAGAGATTCTGGATAGAGCGTTGACAAAGGGCGTGGTTATATCCGGAGATATAGTTATTTCTGTGGCTGATGTGGACCTTGTATATTTAGGATTGAAGGTTCTCTTAAGCTCGGTAGAGACGATGGAGCGCTTAAGAGGCGCTCCGATGCCCGGCGCGACCGAGGAGCCGACGTAAAGATGAGCATATACATCTACGCCATAGTTGATTCTAACGAAGAGATGGACGAAGTCATCAAGGGAATAGATGGGGCTCCTGCCCATATTATTCCTTATCGCGACATCGGGATAGTGGCCAGCGACCTTGATCCTCAGATTCAGATCAAAACTGATGAATCTGTTTTTAGGCATGAGGAAGTTGTGGAAGTGTTGATGGATAGGTTCACCGTTCTGCCGATGAGCCTATATACGATCTTTGGCAAAAATGAAGAGATGATCTTAAAGGTTAAGGAGCATTATGAAGATTTCATAGAGAACCTGGATCGGGTGCGCGGTAAGCGCGAATATGGCATAAAGGTCATATGGCCCGGCAGTGTCATAAAAGAGAGAATAGTGAATGCCCGTAAGAACGAAGCCCCGCCGGCGGATCCCGCGCGGCCGGGGGTGAAGTTCATGAAGGTGAAGTTTGAAAGGTACAAGATAGATAGGGAGTTCGCCGAAGAAGCGGATAGGTGTATCGCCATAGTAGACGGATTTTTAAATAGGATCGCCTCTGAAAAAAAACTCGAAAAGCTGAAGACCGACGATCTGCTATTGAGCGCCGCTTACCTGGTGGATAAGGAAAAAGGAGACGACTTCAAAAAGGCGTTCGAGGACTTGCGCTCTTCCGGCGGGGACCTGAAGTATATGCTCAGCGGCCCGTGGCCCGCATATAATTTTATTACATTAAGCCGTTCCGGGGAAGGGAAGTTCGGCAGTCCCGACCTGATCGAAACCATATTACAGCATAAATATCCTGAAGATAAGGACGGGAAATAGTTATGAGTAAAAACAACGACACTTCGACTTCGCACAATGTCGATGGTGAGCGTAGTCGAACCATCGAGACGGATTCTCTCGAAATTTTTGCCAAAGAGATCGAAAAAGTGCAGGACGCCCTGCCCAAAAAGATCGCGGCAAACCCTGAAAACGTGGAGAAGGGGTTGGCGCGGCTGGTCCTTACACTTATCGAGCTCATCCGGAAGTTAATGGAAAAACAGGCGATGAGGCGGGTCGAGGCAGGCTCTTTGACCGATGAGGAGGTCGAGCGGGTCGGTGAGACATTGATGAAACTGGAGAACAAGATGAAGGAGCTGAAAGATATCTTCGGGCTTAAGGACGAAGATCTGAACCTGAACCTGGGCCCCTTAGGGGACTTGTTGTGAGATTGCTTCGTCGCCAACGGAAAAATCAAAATGCTCCTCGCAATGACGATATAAATAATATTTTCATTCGTCATTGCGAGCACGAAGTGCGAAGCAATCTCTAAATACTATAGGAGGAAAGATGCATAAGGAAGGCGCCAAAATAAATTGTCCCACGTTTCAAAAGCAGGAGCTGGTGATAAAGGATATCACGGATAAGATCAATACGATCGAAGGGGTAACGGGAAAGGCGGTATTCGCCGAGGCGTTACTGAAAGAGGTGAATGTCCTGCTTGCCTGCCAGGACTATAATGATAAGAGCATTGATTGTGAAAACTGCCGTTTTATAGCGAACTTGCGAAAGAGGACGGCGGATATAATCATAAAAGCGAAAAAACTGGCATAGAAAGAGGAGGGTATTTTATGGAACATGCAAAAATGACTCACGCGACCGAGGCTACAAATCTCGCGGATATCCTGGAGCGGGTACTGGATAAGGGGATCGTGATCGCGGGGGATATCAGGATCCAGATCGCCGATATCGACCTTCTTAATATCAAGATACGGCTTCTGGTCGCTTCCGTCGATAAAGCGATGGAAATGGGCATAAACTGGTGGCAGCAGGATTCATACCTGTCTTCAAAAGCAAAGGATAGCGAATTAGGAAAAGAGAACGCGGCATTAAAAAAGAGGCTGGATCGCCTGGAAGCGAAAGTAAAGGCAAGATAAAAATGTCAGGCGAATATGTCGCGGATGCGGCGCACAAGATGAATAATCTGCTTGGCGTTATTTCCGGTAATGCGCAATATCTATTGGAGAGATTGAAAAAAAAGTATCCCGGTAGTCTGACCGAGGAGGATATTAAAGAACTCCGCGAGTGTTTAAATATTATTATGGAGAAGAGCGACGAATGCTGTGCGATCGTCAAGCCGCATAAAAGGAAAGGGATCCGTCATGTATAAGGTGCTGATAATTGACGATGAAAGAGAGCTGTCGGATGTGCTAAAGAAATATCTTACCCTTAAAGGATATTCGGTCACTGCCGTTTATAACGGGAAAAACGGGATAGATGAGGCCAAAAAAAACGGATATAATATAATCATAGCGGACATAAAATTGCCCGATATGAACGGAGTAGATGTGATTAAGGCCATCGAGAAGATGGACGATAATGTACGGTTCCTGATCATCACCGGTTATTCTATCACCGGAGATATCTCCGACCTGATAGAAAGCTCCAAAAGGGTCCATGGATATATCTTCAAGCCCTTTAAGCCGGAACACCTGGAAGAAAAGATAAAAGAGATCCTAAATTAGACCTCATGAGTAAATCCGATGAAGATCGCGAATAAAATAAGCCTATCTTTTTTTGCCGTTGTCGTGATTCTTACGATTATAAGCGGAACCGTCTTCTATGTAACCGCGAAAAACAGTTTGCGAAAGTCTATACATAATAATTTAACCGCCGTGCTTGCCTCACGCGCCGATCACATCGAAACCTACCTCAAGATGCTGAAAATTTCTGTCGGACAATTGTCAAAAAGCATAGTTCTGGAGGATTTTCTAAAAATAAGTGATAAAGAAAGCCCGCAGCATAATAGCGCCTTTCTGGCGGCGATGAAAAGGCTTACGAGGACAAAAGAGGCCAATCCGGCGATAGCAGAATTTTTGCTTATGGACAAAACTGGCCTGGTGGCGGCTTCCAGTGATAAAGGCAATATAGGACTGGACGAGTCTGCGGATTCTATCTTTATCGGCGCCAAGAAAGAGATCTTTATTAAAGATGTTTACTACTCCGAAAACTATAAAGAGCCTTTAATGGCCGTATCCGCGCCGATCTTGGATAGCGTAACCGGTGAATTATTGGGCGTGCTTGCGGCAAGGGTTGGATTGGGTGATTTAAATGGTATCGTAGCAAATAGAACCGGCATGGGTGATACAGGTGAGATCTATATTGTCAATGAGCGTGGATACATGATCACTCCATCCAGATTTGAAAAAGGCACGGTCTTAAAAGAGAAGGTAGATTCAGAGAATGTAAGGCGTGCTCAGCTGCATAAAGATAGAACCCATGTATTATCCTCTGATAAATTGAGCAGTATTTACCTGGATTATCGCGGTGAGCTCGACCTGGGGGCGCATGAATATATACCCCAGATGCGGTGGGTTGTTATATCCGAGGTAGATGCCAAAGAGGCCTTCCAGCCGTTAGTTAAAATACGCCTGGTTTTTCTTCTGATCGTATTGTTAGTGCCCATCGCCGGCTGGCTATTAGGCATATTCATCGCCAGATTGATCACCGCATCGCTTAGACGCTTGCGCAAAGGTATCGAAATGGTCGGCACCGGCAATTTAGAACATAAAGTAGACACCGGCACTAAAGATGAAGCGGGCCAGCTCTCGCGAGCATTCGATACGATGACGCAGTATTTGAAGAAGTCGACAACCTCTATTGAAAACCTCAATAAAGAGATCGCTGAGCGAAAGGAGGCAGAATGGGCGCTGCGTGAGAGCGAAGAGAATTTTAAGGCCATCGCCAACTATACGGTTAACTGGGAGTCCTGGTTCGGTCTGGATGGAAAGTATCTATGGGTGAATCCTGCGGTGGAAAATTTTACCGGATATTCGGCGTCGGAAATCCTTGCCATGCCTGATTTTATTTCAATCGTGATTGCGGAGGAAGATCGTGACATGTTTATAGCCCGTATGAACGAGGCCATTCACGGCAGCCGGGCTGAAAACTTTGAATTCCGGTATCTTCACAAGAACGGTACAAAATGCTGGCTGAGCGCTTCCTGGCAGCCGATTTTCGACGCAAAGGGCAATCCCCTCGGCACTCGTGCCAGCGGCCGCGACATCACCGAGCGCAAACGTTCAGAAGAGGCGCTGCGGGAAAGCGAGGAGATTTACCGCACGTTATTTACCAAATCAAAAGACGCTATGATGACATTATCGCCTGATGAGGGATTCCATTCCGGAAATCCGGCGGCGATAAAGATGTTCGCCTGCCGCGATGAAAAGGATTTTATATCCAGGACTCCTGCGGAGTTGTCTCCGGAATATCAACCGGACGGCGCATTATCATCTGATAAGGCACGGGAGATGATGCGGATGGCATTAGATAAGGGCTCAAATTTCTTTGAATGGAGGCATAAGTGCCTAGATGGCACGGAGTTTCCGGCAACTGTCCTGCTTTCAAAAGTGGAAAAAGGCAGTAGGGCGTATTTACAAGCGACCGTGCGCGACATCACCGAGCGTAAGAGGATGGAGGAGGCAATAGCGGCGGCTAAGGATTACACAGAGAATATCATTAAAAGTATAGTCGACACCTTGATTGTAATCGATCCGGATGGAAAAATACGATCTATCAATGAGGCGACAGTTATCCTTTTAGGCTATAAAGAAGAAGATCTTATCGGTAAGCCGTTTGGCATGATTGTTGCTGAAGAAGAAGAAGAAGAAGAAGAAGAAGAAGAAGGTATACCATTTATAGGCACAAGGTTAAAAAAATTTGTAAAAGAAGGTTTTGTCAAAGAATACGACATGACCTATAAGACAAAATCGGGCGAGATGATCCCTGTCAGCTTTTCCGGGGCAGTAATGAGAGATAAAGAAGACGAGTTGATAGGTATTGTTTGTATCGGAAGAGACCTGCGTGAGCGCAATAAGGCAAATGAGGCGTTGCGGGAATCCGAAGTCAGATACAAGGCGCTGTTTACCGGTACTGCCGAGGGAATAGCCGTTGCCGACTTGGAGACGAAACAATTCCACTATGCCAACCCGTCTATATGCAGGATGTTTGGATACACGGAAGAAGAGTTTGTGCGGCTAGGAGTAGCGGGCATTCACCCAAAGGAATCCTTGCGCTATGTGCAGGCAGAGTTCGAGGCCCAAGCGCTAGGTGAAAAGACGTTTACAAAGGACCTTCCGTGTCTGCGCAAAGATGGCGCCTTATTTTACGCTAACGTCAGCGCCGCACCAATAGTATTAGGCAGCCGTAAGTGCCTTGTGGGATTTTTCACCGAAACCACCGAGAACAGGAAAGCGGAAGAGGCGTTACTGGAGAGTAAAGAGCTATTGACTGAAATGACGACGCAGGTTCCCGGCGTTGTTTATCAGTTCTATGCCAGGCCAAGCGGAGAGATGGGGTTTTATTATGTAAGCGACAGATCGGAGCCAGTATTGGGTCTAAAGCCTGTTTTAGAGGGGTATCTGGAGCGCTTCGTGGCACTCGTTATTCCTGAACACAGAGAAAGTTTTATAAAATCAATCGAGAAGTCAGTCAAGGAATCAAGCGAATGGAAATATGATGGGATTCTGCAAAAGCCGACAGGTGAGAAGATCTGGTTTTCCGGGAATTCCAATCCAAGCCCACGCGAGAATGAAATGGTTTTTAACGGGATAGTGCAAGACATCTCAGGGCGTAAGAATGTGGAAGCGGAACGCGAAATAGCGCTAAAATGGCAGCAGGAAGCCAATGCGCTTCGACAATCGCTTCTTGCGCCAGCCGCATTACAGGATAAACTAAAGACTATAACCGACGGTATTGTGCGAATTTTTGACGCCGATTTCTGCCGGATATGGCTGATACGGCCAGGGGATCTGTGCGAAAAGGGCTGTACTCATGCAGAAGTTAAGGAAGGGTCGCACGTGTGTCGTTATCGAGACAGGTGTCTGCATTTAATGGCAAGTTCCGGACGGTATACCCATGTAGACGGCAAAGGCCATGCCAGGGTACCGTTCGGCTGTTATAAGATCGGGCTCATCGCTTCCGGCGAGGAGCATAAGTTTTTGACGAATGATGTGGTAAGCGACCCCAGAGTGCATGACCATGAATGGGCGCGGGAGCTGGGTCTTGTGTCGTTCGCAGGTTACCAGCTTAAAGTTCCCGGTGAAGAAACGATCGGCGTTCTGGCGCTCTTCGCCAGGCATTCAATACTGCTGATCGAAGATGCGATGCTGGATAGCCTTAGCGCCACCGCCGCTTTTGTCGTTCAAGAAGCCGCTATGGACGAGATGCTGAAGAATTCCCAGGAACAGCTCTCCCAGGCATCCAAGATGGCAGCCGTGTGCCAGCTTGGCGCAGGGGCGGCGCATGAGATCAATAATCCCCTTGCCGGCATAGTAGGCTTTACGGGGGCTATCCTGATGGACCTGAAGAATAAGCGCCTCGATCCGGATGAGATCGCGCATGACCTAGGGATAGTTTTAAAGAACGCCGAGCGGTGTAAAACTATAATAGATAATCTTATCGTCTCTGCCCGGGCCAAAGAACTCAAGCTCCAGGAGACCGACATAAACGGCATCCTGGACGACGCCCTGTCCCTTGTTGAATACAGGACCAGAGCCCAGAATATTAAAGTCGTTAAAAGATACGGGAAGAATCTGGCCAGGGTGAAGATCGACGCCGACCAGATGACGCAGGTATTTGTAAATATGGCCACTAACGCGCAGAATGCCATGCCGGACGGGGGGAAGCTCCTGGTGCGGACCTGGGTAGAAAATAATTTCGCGGGAATAGAATTTAAGGATACCGGCACCGGCATAGAAAAAGAAAATCTACATAGAATATTTGAACCGTTTTTTACGACCAATGAGCCGGGGAAAGGCGTCGGCCTTGGATTATCCGTAAGCCATAGTATAATAATGAGGCACGAAGGAAGCGTCGAGGTAGCCAGTGACGGCAAAGATAAAGGCGCGTCATTTATAATCAAGATCCCTGTATGATGAAAGCAGACTTCGTCATTGCGAGGGCGAAGCCCGAAGCAATCCCAAAAACGAGATTGCTTCGTCGGAAGCCGTGAAAGCAATGTCCTCCTCGCAATGACGTGAGTAGGGAAGGTGAGTTATGGCGCTTGAGCTAAAAAAAGACATTCTCTCTATCCTCGTGGTGGATGATGAAGAGAGCATAAGGGGGCTCTTTGAAAGGCTTTTTAGAGGGGAGCAATTTTCTTTAGACACAGTTGAAAATGGGGCTAAAGCCATAGAAAAAGTAAAAATAAAGGATTATGATATAGCTTTTATTGATATAGTGATGCCGGGTATAAATGGTTGTCAGGCTTTCTCGGAGATGAAGAAGATCAATCCGGGCCTCAAGGCGGTTATGATAACAGGCTATGCCGAAGAATCCATTATTAAGACGTGTCTAAAAGAAGGCGCCTATGCGTGCTTGCACAAACCGTTTTCTCCGGGTATCCTGTTCAGACTTATCGAAAAGATAAAAAGCGAGGAGGGATAAAATGGCCAAGAATAAAACCAAAGTTCTTATTATCGATGATGAAAAAGACCTGTGTTTTCTTTTCGAGAAGATACTGACACCCGAGGGCTATACTGTCTTCGCCGCTCATAATGGATATGACGGAATAAAAATTAATGAAAAGAGTAATCCCGATATCATTCTCCTGGACCTCAAGATGCCCGGGATAGATGGGATAGAGACCCTGCGACGTATCAGAAAGAAAGACGCGGATGTCATCGTGATCATTATAACCGGATACGGCGATGCCGAGACGATTAGGAATGCCTCGGACCTGAATGTCTATGAGTATATGTCCAAGCCATTCAGTAACGAGACGGTAATAACGACAATAAAAGAAGCCGTCGCTTCCAGGAAAAAAGATGAGTGATATCAGGCTCTTGATATATGTGCCCGTTTTGCATACCCGAAAAGAATCGGGAGAAATTTCGCTTTCTTTAAAGAAAGACGAAACTGAACTGCCCGCTGATACTTCATCGGCCGACCAGGAAAAATCTGTCAAGGAGATGTGGGACGGCATATATGAAAAAATTCAGAAGATCGATGTCCCCTGCCATTCGATGCGGATATACCAGGATGCCATGCCTGTATGCGGAAGGGAGCGGGAGATAGCCGAAATTTTAGCCCAAAAGGCCAGCCGTAATCACCAGTTGATTCTAGAGCTGGTGAAAAATGGCGCCAACCTGGAAGGGACCGAAGACCCGGATCTGCTGGTCAAGGAATATGATAACCTAAGCCAGTTAATCAGCAAGGCCTCTCTTTCTCCCCAGAGTTATAGAGACTCACTTAATGGGTATAAGGAAAAGGGCGCGGAATTGATGAAGCAAAGGGATACATTTATTGCCAAAAGAATTAAAAGCACTTTAAAAGAGGGCGAGACGCCTCTGGTTTTTATGGGTGTGCGCCATGAACTGGAAAAATTACTCCAGGGCTCTTTTGCGATCAATTATATAATCTATCGTCTGCCGTTTAAAAAGGTCAGGGATATCTATAATGTCTAGCCGGACTCAAAAGCCCTCGCTTCTCGGTAAAGATTTCTCCGCGATGTTTTCCCCTATCCGTATCAACGCGGATATATTGGCCGGCGATAAGCCATTGGCCTTATATGAGTTTACATCTATTTTTTTCCCCAACATGGTCCCGAGCATTGTAACCCTTCTTTTAGATATGGAGAGGCATTCCCAAAGGCTGATTGCGTCGATAGAGCCCAAGAAAAGGGAAAGATTGGTCAAAGATCTCGAAGGCGTAACTGTTGAAATACACTACGTTATAAAAGACAGGGGTAAGGAATTGATGGCATTGCCCATAAAAATATGCCCGGCGGAGGTCTTAAAAAACGCAGCATCGGCCAAACAAGGCTCGCGGTATACCGAAAAGATGCAGGAAGAGATAAACCAGATACTTGCCTCTTTTATTAAAAAAGAGATCCAGCGCAGGATCAAGGGCACGATAGAGCTCGTCTTAAAGACCCTACTCGCTAAACCCAGACTGCCGGCAATGCTCAAGAAGCTTTTAAGCCTAGGCCTGGTTGACAAGGAAGGCCGCCTGGCCGAAGGCACCACTATTGAAGACCTGATATCCGGTAAATACGCAGGGTTATTTAAAAAGGTCGTTCCGGAGGAGCTCATAAGCGAAGCCCTAATGATTAAAGAGACGATTGCGGCCTGTTATGATTGGAAGGGTGAGGATTACCTCTCGTCAGCCAATGAGGCGCTGGCGGAAAAAGGGATCCTCGAGATCATCTTGGGAGAGATAAAGGAAAAACCATGAGAACACTGATTTATGTCCCCGTTATTCATACGAGCGCCGACCTCGGGTCTTTGGCGAACGATGTGGCTAAGAGAGGCATCGCGGATCTGGGCGAAGATGTATGGGCTAAGCACAAGGCGGTAGTCGAAAAGTTTTGGGATGCGATATCGGCCTATTTTGATTCCATAGATGTATCGGGGATGAAGATATACCAGGACGGCATGATCGCGGATGGCGCGGTAGGGCAAAGGATAGTCGACGAAAGCGCGAAACAGGGGAGCAGGAATTACGAATTGGTCGCCAGGCTCCTTAAGCGGGGAGCAGTTTTGGTCAAGACGGAGGATTTTAAGCTTGTCAAAGAGGAGCGGGATAGGTTAGTCGCGCTGACCCAAGCGCGATCGCTTGTCCAAAGATTTACCGCGTATATAAGATATATGCTGGCTAAGGGCAGGCTATTACGGAAAAGAGATGAATTTATCGCGAAGAGAATAGATGAATCCTTGAACCAGCATGAAGTAGGTATCATCTTTATCGGCGCCTATCACAATATCAAAAAGCGGCTTCCCGGAAGCATCCGTGTCAGCGAGATAAAAGATTCGCGGAAAGTCAAAGATTATCAGATGCTGCTGCCTTTTTGTCAAAAGCACAAGGAGCGTTTTGACGAATTAGGGAGATACCTTATTTCAGAGGTAGACGAGCCCTTCTACCAGATAAAAAAGTAGCTAAAATCGGAGGTAAAATATGGGGTTATTTGAAGAAATAAAAATGATTGTCAGTGAGCAATTAGGGGTGAAGCTCGACGAGATAAAACCCACGGCTTCATTCAGGGATGATTTAGGGGCGGATTCTTTGGATGCCGTTGAATTGATAATGGCGCTCGAAGAAAAATTCGGCATAGAGATCCCGGACGCGGACGCTGAGGCGATGTTAACGGTAAATGACGCGATCAAGTATATTGAAAGCAAAATAAAGCAAACACCGTTGAATGATGGGAAAAGGACAGGCAATATAAGGTGATGACATGAAAGAAGGAAATTTTGAAACATGTTGCAGGAGTTGTCAGTTGTATTGGGTGTGTGAAACCAAATGGTTTCGCGGGGAAAGAGGGCAAGGAAGCGCTTGTTGTAAACTCTGTAATTTCTACATTGATTGCCAGATAGATTGCGTTCGTAATAAAGCACGCCTGAAGAAAAAATTAGAATCCACCGGGATTCAGAAATAGCAGGCTCATCCTATGGGCAAATGCGCGGGTAAAAAAATGCACGGTAAAGAGATCGAGCCGAGATCGATAGGTAAGATCAAACGGGGTAAATTTTATATTCCGGATTGTCCGGACTATAGTCCTACAATCGGCCTACCTACAAAAGTCAAAGCGGATGAAGTCCTGATTGGCTGGAATTGCCGCAATTGTAAAAATTTTAGTTCCACTTAATAAAGAGAGGTCTTATGTTTAAAAAAGAAAATAAATCAACATCGGAAGGCAAGATTATCGACATCGAGACAGGCATACAGGGCAATATGAAGTTTGATGGTCCTATTAATTTAAGGATAAGCGGCAGTTTTGAAGGCGAATTGGAGACGAAGGGAACCCTGATCATAGGCGAGAATGCGACCGTGAAGGCCGGTACAATAAAGGGTGAAAATATAAATATACAGGGCAGGGTAAAAGGTGATATCGTATGTGACCGTCTCGAGCTTTCTCGTACCGCGAAACTGATAGGAAATGTTGAAACTTCAACTTTAGTTATTAGCGAAGGGGCAATGCTAAAAGGCAAATGCCAGATGCCCGTAGATGAAAAAGGCGATGATAAAGAGTCCGCCTCAAAAAAGAAAGCCGATAAGAAGCCAGCGGAAGAGCCGAAGTAAAAATGCGCAGCTCACACTATGTGTGGGCTGGATACCTAATAAAAATCATATGAGAGGAGGGGTAAAAATGGCAAAAAGATCTTTGAAACTCGAGAAGCTTTCTAATCCGGCTATGTCGCAGAAAGATATAAGCGCATTAGTGGGGAAAAAGGCCCAAGAGATTTACGAGAAGAGCGGCTGCAAATCAGGTAACGATTTACAGAACTGGTTGGATGCAGAGAAGATTATCAAAGGAAAGTTCTCCAAGTAATCTGACGCTCCCGTAATAGATTTCATGCTATCAATAAGGCCGGACTCTTAAAAGCCCGGCTTTATCGTTTTTATGCAATGGCCGTGGTGACGGTAATCTTTGCAATGGAATAGCTCAAGCCATCGTAAGATTAGAATAATCGAATAGCTATGTTTGTGTATGGTAGAATATGGGAGCCATACGTATTGTTTGGCCCAATTTTTCAGAGGACGAGGCCTGCAACATGTCAAGGAAGCCGTTCTATGAATAGTCAATTGTGAACAAAAAAAACATATTATTCATTTATCCCTCTTCATATGATACCCATAGTAGATTGATAAAAAGCAGAAAATCGTTTATTTCCTCGCGAACCCTTCCGTATCTTGCAGCCCTTACACCCAAACAATACGAATGTCAGATATTAGACGAATTGGTAGAAGAAATAAATTTTGATACAAATGCAGATATCATTGCCCTTACCGGTATGCTTAGGCACATACCGCGCGCAATCGATATAGCGAAAGAATTTAAAAAACGCGGAAAAACCACCATGATCGGAGGGGTGGGCGCGTTTGCGGCTAAAGAGCTAATAGCGAAAAGCGGCGTATTTGACTGCCAGATCATAGGAGAGGCCGATGAGCTATGGGAAAGTATTTTAAATGACCTGGAGCAGGGGAAATTGAAAAATTATTACGAATGTCTTCAGCCCCCGCAGCTTAAAGGCCTTCCTCATGCCCGCTTCGATCTGCTGAACGGTAAAAAATATATAAAGGCCTTTTGGGATAGAACGCTTCCGATCATACCGATAGAAACAAGCCGCGGGTGCCCTAACGCATGCAATTTTTGCCTCGTCTCGCGCTTTTTCGGAAACAAGATGCGTTACCGCCCGGTAGAAGAGGTAGTTGAAGAAATAAAATACCAGGGATCTAAATTTGTAATGTTCACGGATGATAACATCGCCATCAACCCCGCGCGCGCAAGGGAGCTATTTCTTGCTATTAAACCGCTTAAGATACAATGGCTTGGTCAATTTGAAACCAGGGCGATAGAGCATCCCGAATTATTGCGCCTGGCTTCTGAAAGCGGATGCGCAAGCGCTTTCGTCGGCATAGAATCGCTTATCGAAGGCAATCTGCGGTCAGTCAATAAGGAGCATAATATTAAATACGGCATTAAGGAGATCATCACGGCCTTTAAACAGGCCGATATCCCATTGATCGCAAGCCTTATATTTGGGATGGATCAGGATACGCCGGAAACGATTGGATGGACAATAGAACAAATGATAATAAATAACGTCAATGCTGTTATACCATGGATCTTCACTCCAACGCCCGGCACGCCGAGTTACGACGAACTTAAAAACGAGGGGCGTATTATTCATGAAAATTATTCATTATACGATTGCTGGCATACGACTATTACGCCAAAGTCCATGTCTTCACATCAGCTGGAAAATGCTTTTTGGGGTGCGTTAAAACGTTTTTACAGCGGGCCTTTAATATTAGAACGACTGCTGACCTCTAAGATAAACGAAATACCCGCAACCCTTTATCATGTGTATTTCTACTGGAAGATACGCAGGAAGTTGCACCCTTTCGCGGGCAATGCATGATGCGCGCATTTCATAATCAGGGATGTGTAAGAAATAGCGGCAGAATACCGTTGTTCATACGGAAGTCGAGTGATATAATACCGTCAAAGAAAGGGCATCATGCGAGAAGTTAAAGTCCCAAACTATAAGTCCGATGCGCTGTCGCAGCAGATGCTGGCGCTTTACAATTCCTTTAAAAATGTTGGTCAAGGCGAAAAGGTTCATTTTAATCTGGAGGACGTGAGTTGGGCTTATCCATTGATCGCCCTTCCAATCGCTTCTTACATCTACTCCACCGGCAGCACATATACGTTTGGAAACTCACCGGCAAAATCATATCTTGAAACGATAAATTTCCCGCAAGGCGTGGACTCTGTATCTGCGTTTGAGCGGCAGCTTCATAAGGGCAAGAACTTCGTTCCGATCAGTATTCTGAAAAAGGAAGCACGGGAACAGAGAGAACGCCTTGAAACACTATTTTTGGAGATGGTGTATAAAATACTCGGGAATACACGAGGAACCGAGAATGCCATCTATTACCCCGTTGCGGAATTTATATCCAATATATTTGACCATAGCAAGAAAGACGAAGGCTTTGTATTTGGGCAGCTGTATCAGAACAAGAACTTTTTGGATATGTGCATAGTCGATAACGGTAGAGGGCTGGCAACCGCATACAAAGAAGAAAATGATGTAGTGCTGTCAGATGTAGATGCTATTAAGCAGGCGCTGGAAGGTTATTCAACCAAGCGTGATAAAGAACGTGGGTACGGGATCCGCACGTCCATACGGGTCGTTTGCGAAGCATTGAAGGGCGGGTTCGTGCTACTATCCGGCAGTGCCGCATTTCTGTCGTTTGATAATAAGAAGAGTGTAGTGAGCTTGCCGGGTTTTTACTGGCAGGGTGTGATTATAGCTTATAGGATACCGAAGCCGACGCATCCCATCAACATTACGCCATACATTGAATAATGACCATCGTCGTGGTATACTTTGGTAGGTGAAAAATATGATTAAAAAGACAAAAGCAGTTAATATAGATGTCGCTAAGAGCTTGGCGCCTATCGTAGGCTCTCGGGACGTGGTGTCTATACTGAGGAAGACCATAGTTAAAGCACATGCTAAGATAGTTAACTTAGACTTTTCAGCGGTGGAGTTTGTCTCTCGGTCTGCGGCGCACGAGCTTCTTGTATTAAAAGAGAAACTGAATAAGAGTTTCTTGAGGAAAAAGGCAATCAATTTTATCAATGCAAGTGACAATGTAAGTGAGATGTTTAGAACAGTTGCCGCTAATCGTGCCCTGCCAAAAACCAAAGCAGAAGAGTTAGAGATACAGACAATAGACGTGGAGCACCTCTCAAAACTAGCGACATCGTAAAGTTCGGATAGCGATCTATAAATAACGGGGAGGCCGTACTACGGCCTGAGAGTTCTGCGAGTAAGCAGATGACCCTATGAACCTGATCTGGGTAATGCCAGCGTAGGGAAGAACAGTGGTCAACCCTTATGCTTAGGCATGTATGCCTAATGGCGTAGGGGTTTTTTATTTATAAACAGGAGGAAGCCATGAGGATAGATGAGATAAAGATTTCAAAAGCCATAATAGACAGCTATCGGGATAAGCTTGTAGATGCGCTGGATGTTGACGTGGCGATCGTAGGGGCAGGATCGGCAGGGATGTGCTGCGCCTACTATCTTGCGAAGGCGAAGAAGCGTGTCGTTATATTTGAACGAAAGCTATCTGTCGGTGGCGGTATGTGGGGCGGCGGCATGATGTTCAATGAAATAGTAGTACAGGAAAGAGCGAAACCGATACTCGATGAGTTTGGAATAAGGACACGATGCTATGAGAAGGGATATTATCTCTCCGATTCGATAGAGGCGGTCTCGACTATTTGTTCCAAGACAGTGAAGGCAGGCGTCAAGATATTCAATCTAATAAGCGCCGAAGACGTTATGGTACGTAGGAACAGGGTTTGTGGGCTGGTGCTAAATTGGACAGCGGTCGAGATGGCGCACCTGCATGTGGATCCGATAACGATGGCCGCCCGCTTTATAATTGACGCAACGGGTCATGCCGCAGAAGTGGCACGCATTGTGGAGAAGAAGTCGGGGCTGCGGCTCAAGACAAAGACCGGAAAGACTATTGGTGAGCGATCAATGTGGGCGGAGGTTGCGGAAAGGACGATTGTAAAAAACTCACGGGAGGTAGCACCAGGTCTATATGTTTGCGGTATGTGCGCTAACGCTGTAATAGGTGGGTCAAGGATGGGGCCAATCTTTGGAGGAATGCTATTGTCAGGCAAAAAGGTTGCTGAAGAGATTGCTAAGAGACTATAACAGCGTTCATTGAAGGCAATATAAAGGTAAACCTCAAACATAGATTAAGCAATATTATAAACTGCGCGGTGAAATGTTTATCGAAATAATATAAGCATAGTGACAGAATAAATTTCCAACGTGACGCGATCACGGAGTGCAGGAATCCAGGTTATGGTGTATACTAATCATATATGAAAAAGCCCCTTATCACTAAGAGCCGGTACCTCGACGGCCTCAAATGTACAAAATTCCTTTGGTATAAATGTAACGCAAGGGACAAAATTCCGCCTGATGATGCGGGAGCTCAAGCGCGTTTTGGACAGGGGCGCGAAGTTGAGCCCTATGCTCACCAGCTGTTTCCTGATGGCATTGCTGTTGAGGGTACAACTGAGCTTGCAAAGATCGCGGCAAAGTCGCAATCTCTTCTTGTTGAACGTAAACCTCTCATTGAGGCCGGGTTTATCTATAGGGATGTATATGCTCGAGCCGATATCTTAAGCCCAGCTGCGCGTGGCAAGTGGGACATCATCGAGATCAAAAGCGCTGCGTCTATAAAGAACGACAATTACCATGACCTTGCCTTGCAACGTTTCTGTTACGAAGGCGCAGGGGTGCCGATTTCCCGCTGTAATATGATGTATATAAATAACAAGTATGTCCGGCAAGGCCCCATCGAGCCGAAAAAACTTTTTTGCCGAGATGACGTTACCGAAACTGTTAATAAATGCGCCGGGGGCATTGAAGAACGCTTGAGGGCGATGAGGCGTATTATTGAGCTTAAGAAGTGCCCTGAAGTAAAGATCGGACCGCAATGCAGCGCCCCTCACGACTGTCCAATGATATCAGTCTGCTGGGCTTTCTTACCAAAAAAGAATGTAGCTACTTTCTGCGGAATGAGAAAAAAGAAGGTGTTTACACTGATCGATCGCGGTATTTATCACATAAACGACGTTCCGGCGGATGTCAGTCTGTCGCACAAGCAGCATATCCAGCGCGAATGTTGTAAAGCGGGAAAGCCGCATGTGAATGTGCCGGGCATTGTAGATTTTCTGAGCCGGCTCAAGTTCCCGCTCTACTTTCTCGATTTTGAGACGCTGAGCAGCGCCATTCCGCGCTATGATAATACGATGCCTTTTAAGAATATACCGTTTCAGTTCTCGCTCCATATATGGGAGTCGCCTGATACTGAGCCCATTCATCATGAGCATCTTGCTGATGGTATCGCAGATCCCAGGCCTGAAATCCTCAATAAGCTAAGGACTCTCTTGGGTAACAGAGGCAGCATTGTTTGCTATAATGTGGCGTTCGAGAAGGCTCGGCTAAAGGAGTGTGCTACGGCCATCCCTGAATATCAAAAATGGTTTGATAGTCTAAAATGCCGGTTTGTGGATCTTTATGCCCCGTTTCGGGCATTCGATTATTATAATTCCGCGCAGGATGGAAGCGCATCCATTAAGGAAGTTTTGCCGGTTTTGACGGATAAGTCTTATACGGGCATGGAAATAGCTGGTGGCGGAGCGGCAGCTAGCGAATACGCCCGGGTCACCTTTGGCGATGTGACGGCCGCCGAGCGCCAGAGAGTCCGTAATGCTCTTGAGCGGTACTGTGAGCTTGATACCATCGGGATGGTGGATATTGTGAAAGCATTAATGGTGTTAACTAAATAAAAGATATAGTAGGTTACAAATCCCTCCTATCGCGATATAATACATATATAGTCGAATAATAAAGGAGGAAACATGGCAAAAGGAAAAGTTTCAAAACAAAACGTTGGTAATTCGGGCGAATATTATATTGCTTCAATGCTTTCAGCAAGAGATTATACAGTTACCATAACGCTCGGAAGAAACGAAAAATATGATCTATTAGCAGTTGCACCTGATGGAAATACCAAAAAAATATCTGTAAAAACCAAATATGATTCAACAAAGAGATTTATATTAAATGAGAAGGATGAAAAAAATTGGAAGAAAGACCTATTTTATTGTTTTGTCAGTTTAAATGGGTTCAAAAAAGAACCAGATTATTGGATAATCCCATCCAGTATTGTTTCCCCTCACATTTGGAAAACTCATAGAGAGTGGAAAAAGAAAAAATCAAAAAGTGGTAAAGAGCATAGAGATTCTCAGGCGAGAGGGTTTAATTGTCTCGCGCATGAATACGGTCTTAAGGGGTGGGCGAAAAAAGAACATTTATGGTATAAGAATCCGGACGCGTTAACTAGAGCATAATAGCATATATTATGAAGCGTTAGTCGAGCATGAAACGCGTAGGTTTTAATGCGTGCGGTTAGTGAGCAAGAAGCTTGATCTTGCAACTGATTATAATACAGCGGTCGAAAAGAATAAATCCGGTACAGTAAAATAAAGAAAACCTTTGCTTGAAAAGGTGGGATCTTATTTTATAAATATTATTTACCGCGACATAGTGCTGTCGCAGGCCATGTTATACTACTCTGATAAGAGCGGGAGGTATACATGGCATTTTTAATCTTATGTTTAGGCGCATGGGTGCTGACAAAGATCCTGAAGCAGGAATATACAAGCTCGTACGTCTTGTTTGTGCTCACCATGCTCGTCCTTTGCGATGAGACACGGCTCTTCATGGTACCGTTCCTCGCTATCGTTCATGTTCAAACGAGAAAACTTATGGAAGAGTATCAGCAGCAGACTCGAGCATAAAATATTGATAGAAATAGAAGGAAAATAATAACATGACAAAAAAGAACAATCACTACGAGAAGAAGATTTTTCGGTTCATGACCATCCTTAATAGGCTCGAATCGGGCGGTAAGGCGACGACCACGGATCTTTCTGAAGAGTTCAGGGTGACGCCGCGTACAGTTCAGCGGGATCTAGAGCTCCTGCACAGTGCAGGTTTTCTGGTGACCTCGCCTGAAAAAGGGCTTCACATGTTTGAAGAGGGTTATTCACTCAAAAAGATGAAGCTTTCTCCGGAAGAGGCGTCGCTCCTGTCGTTTTTTTCAGATATTGCCGGTTCCTTGGGTGAGAAGTTCGGGGAGTCTTTCAGACGTTTAACCAGTAAGATCATACAGGCCGAATATGATTCGCCGTACTATGCCAAGATCCCGGCCGGGGTCAAGATGAAGAAGGACTACCCTTTTATTAATGACCTCGAAGAGGCTATCCTGGAGGGGGAGAAGGTCGCAATACGGTACAAGATGCCGGAAAAGGAGAAGACCTATACCATCCGGCCATACAAGATCATATTTTTCGACGGGTTCTGGTATCTCCTGTCGCAGATAGACGGAAAAAGATGGATCGTCAAATTCCGCCTTGATCGAATAACAGATGTCGAGATCCTGAGTACTCACTTTGCCGTGCCGGATGACATCCAGGTGATGCTCGACCAGAGCGTTAATATATGGTTTGAGCCAAAGCCAACCATGAAGGTTGTCTTGAAGATCGATAAGGACGCCGCGCCGTTCTTCAAAGAGAAGCGGTATTTTCCGAACCAGAAGGTGACTAAGACGAACCGCGATGGGTCGCTCGTCGTAGAGGCAAAAGTGGGCTCGCACATGGAGGTTGTTCCGACAGTGTTGCACTGGATGCCGCTTATTACTGTCATCTCGCCGAAAAAGCTGAAGGATGAGGTAAAATCGACCGTGGCAGGGTATTTGAAGAAGATATAAAGGATATAGGGACTAAAAACAAAGAAAACCTTCGCTCAAAATGGCGGGGGTTTATTTTTTTAAAATAATTATCTATCGCGACAGGATGCTGTCGCAGGCATACGTATAATACAAATAATACAAAATGATGAGGAGTGCAAAGGGGTAGTATGGAACAGGAAATAGTAGTAAATAATGAGGGTGTAGAAAACGCTGGTAAACCGGTGCCGGCGTCACCGACCGTGTCAAATGACAGGGATTTTTTTGACGAATACTTTGCCATCTGCGATCTTAATATAGAGTATGGGGTCTTGCAGGAGAGCATACAAGGCACGACGGGTCGCGGAAAAGAGACCGCCAAGCGAAAAACTTCTTTAAAGAGGAAAATAAGAAGGAACCGCTGTGAGGCTTTGATCCGGGAAGATCGTTTTTGGGCGTCCGTTACTAACGCACTAGCGTGCGGGTCGAGGTTCCTGGCGGAAGATATTGCTGCCATGTATGGCTTGAATGCATACGAAAAGAAGATATTTCTCCTCATGCTGCATTTTGAGTTTGATAAACAGATTCCGGCGTCCTCGTCCGTAAGCATCATAACGACTATGGATCCGGATGCTTCGTTTTCGGTGAGGTTTGCGCGGCTTACCTATTTTAATGAAGAGAGCGCACTCTTAAAGAGCGGATTGATCGAGGCGGTGGAAATTTTTAGTATTCGCACCAGTGAACCTATCAGACATTTCAGGACAAACAAAGTGGTGAAGGGTCTCATATCGGAGGCCTTGGCGGGCAAACCGGTGCTATGGCCGCAGCCTAAAGAGCTTATCGCAAAGGATGCTAATTGCGAGGGTGTGGGGTTTATAAAAGAATCAGACCATGCGCTCGATAAAGTTATTTTGAAGCCCGATGTCAGGGAGAAGCTCGAGCTATTTCTTGGTGCGTTCAAAGCGAAGAAGTTTGAGGAGTTTGGCGTGGGTGCGACGATCAAGAAAGGGACGGGGCTCACAGCGCTCTTTTATGGTCCACCCGGTACAGGCAAAAGCATGCTTGCCGATGCGGTAGCTTCATATGTAGGAAAAAAGCTTCTTGTTGTAGAATCTCAGAAGATATTGGGCAGGTATATCGGCGATAGCGAGAAAGCAATCCATAGAATGTTTGAGGCTGCAAAAAAGAATGATGTGGTGATGCTAATTGATGAAGCCGATTCTATGCTTTATAACAGGGGCAGCGCATCACGCTCGTGGGAAGTGTCTTTCGTTAATGTGATGCTGCAAGAGATCGAGCGCTTTGAAGGCGTCGTTATATTTACAACGAATCTGGATGCTGTTTTGGACCCGGCAGTGGAGCGCAGGATCGCGCTCAAGATAAAATTTGACCTGCCATCTGAAGAAGAGCGCGACCAGCTGTGGCGAGGGCATATTCCGCCCAATGTAGCGCCAGCAGCCGATGTTGATTTTTCACAGTTAGCAAAGACGTACAAATTCTCGGGAGGGAGCATCAAGAACGCTATGCTGAACGCGCTCCGCCGCCTGGGGAGCCGCAATGAAAAGATCCTGACGATGAGCGATCTTGTCTTCGGTGCCGAGATGGAGAAGGACGGCATGTTCACCCAGAACGCGCAGAAGCATGTCAAAGGGTTCGCGGATCGATAAACGGAAAAAACAAGGAGAATAAAGATGGGCCATGTCTATACGAAATATGATGTTTTGTTCAGCTTTCTCTATTCCGTCCTGAAAGACACATCGGAAGACGGCCTCGCTATATATAAGGAGCTCCTAAAGGAGCTGAAGGTCGATGAAGATGAGATCAAAAAGGTGAGAATAGATGATGATGGCATGAAGCGCGCGCTCAAAGATATCGGATACAGCAAAAAGATCCGCAAGGCGCTCGAGGAGGACGAGCCGCCGGATCATGTCAAAGGCTATATTGATACCTTTATTGCCGAAACGGCCGCCAAGGCAAAGATCTTTTTGGCGGAGTTTAAGCCGGAGCCTAAGTCTTATTCGGTTAAGGACAGATTTGAGAATACGCTCGAGATCACAGCATCGAGATCACTCTTTCAGAAGGATAAACGTATTCTTGCGGCCGAGGAAGACGTCTTCAGGTTTGAGCTAAGCTGTTATTACAGGAAGGAGAGGAAGCGACTTGGTGTGACCATGTCGGTGCGATTTAAGGTCGAAGATAGCGAAATTACTAAGATAGGTTCATCTAATCTTACGCAATTCGATAAGTTCATCAGCTCGCTCAGTCTGGATGAGGGTTTTAATAAGAGCGTCCAGTTCAGCGCGACGATCTCTGAAGGCCAGACAATCTACGATAATACATGTGAAGTCTATTGGAACAAGGAATTAGAGATGTAGTAGTGGGCGGTGCGTGAAGTGTGGATCGTCGAGTAGAGGCTCGATTTGAGGAGTATTAAAATTACAAGAAAGTTAAAAAGGATAATATATGCACAACCAAATTAATAGATTTATCGATCATAGGTTCAAAGAAGAGCACCCATTTAGTCGCGACGGCATAGGAATGGATGATTTTGCATTGCTAATGCCAAATATATTAAATTCCAGCAAGGACAACCTGGATCATTATATAGCAAGGTTAGAGCAATTGCTTTACCAGAATAAGAGCTGTATTAATTGCGCGGCTAAAATTTGTGCTTACCTAAGCATTATTTCTAAGAGCATATCGAAACAAAAGAGCAAAAATTACTTGAAACAACTATATGGGTTTGAATCGCACCCAAGATGCGAAAGGAACTTCAGGGGTGAAGTCTATGCTTCTCTGCGCGATACATCGGATTGCTTGCGTAATGATTTGCCGGATCTTATGAGTGTAGACGAAATGAGGCTATTTCTAAAAGGCCAATTACCAAATATAAAAGTACCGGATGACCTCTATTGTGTGCTTGATGTTCCAGGACTACTTGCCGGAATGCGTAAGCCTAATAAGAGAACAGACTGGCGTGGACTATCAAGAAGAGGGTTTAATTATGTTGTCTGTCTTGAAACCGATACTCCTGAATATGACCCCTCACCATTACGATTCCTAAGTATTAGTAAGCTGGAGAACCTGTCAGATCCGGATGATATCCCATCTGAGCCACAACGTGAAGAAATCTATATTTCGGGAATAGTTGACCGAGTTGAGCGGCAACTTATCGGCGGAAGAGGCGTTGTAATACATTGTGAAGGCGGCAGGGGTAGAACCGGCACTGTAATAGGCTGTATTCTAAAAAGGATGAGATATAAAAGCAGGGAGATAATAAATTATCTGCATAACTTGAATGCAAAAAGAGGCAAGGACGGATGGCCTGAGGCTAACTGGCAGAGTCAACTTGTAGATAGGTTTGTATGAAAAACTTAGACATGATTACTGAGGAAGTATTCGAGATGGCGGCTAATCCCAAGCTGGCTGTTACACTGTTGAACGCAGTGCCTGATCGAGACCTTGAAAAAGGAGTCTTGCTTCACGCTGTTTATACGAATGATGACGCTAAATCGCTTATTTACCATTATAAATTCCAGGGTCAGGAATCTGATGTTAAGCGGAACTTTAAGGATGAGCTGGCATTTTTCCTAAAAGAATATAAGCCCAAGCCTAAAGGTATAAAGGATTTCCTGTTTTTTCTTGGAATATTCTGCCCCATAAAATATGAAATAACCATCAAAACCATTTCCCAATACGATATACGAGAGCACCCAATAGTCAGTGATATTTTGGAGGATACCAGAGGATTATTACTTTGGGATTATCAGATGGATTCTTTGTGTGGTTTATTTTGTGATGTCGCAAGGAACGCAGTAAGCCTGGGCAAAGGCCTGAATACAAGGGATTCCAGATGCGAAGATTTAGCGAAGAAGTATAAGTTTAACGACGATTTAAGTCTCTATGATGTAGTCACTGAGCGTATGGTCATGGATTTTACAGGACAGCCTAATTTCAGAGGGGCCTATAACCTATATAAGGCGGTGACGGCACATAGATGATCTGATCCCTATTGATCTTCAAAAGCTACAAAGTCCCCTGAACAACGAGTAGGAAAAAGAATGGAGTAAGGAATAGCGGTATTATGGTATGATAACTTACTATAATCATGCAGATGTCTTCGGATAGGATGACACACAAAATGCAAGGTGAGGGATAATTATGTGCCAAAAATGTCGTGAAGAAATTATTCAAGAATTATGCGAAACAGTGAATTTAGGTAGAACGCAGCGTTCGCAAATAAAACTTCCATCAAAAATGGATTTCTGTGTGTTTAAAAATACAAATACTATAGCAATACATCTGCCATCAAGAAGCGTGGTGATGAATATGCAAAATGATGAAGCAGCATTTGAGGGATGGATACTGGCATTACGCTATTGGACAAAATACAAAAATTTTAAACTTACATGGAAAAGGCCGCGTAAAATTAGGAAATCGTATCACTATCAGCGATTTTTATATCGTGCATATAGATTTCATGAATTATTTCAAGACTGGTTTGATATGGATACTGCATTATTGTCAGATTCAAAAATAGGCTTTGTACGAGGTGATAATAAAAAAGGGAAATATTTGTTAAATTTTCCATCAAGGGAAAGACCAAATATAATTAAAAATAACATGAATAAGGAAAATAAGCTCGAGGTTCGATTTGTTAATATGGACAAACAAGCCCTTTTAAATATCATCGATATGGATGAAAATAAAATGAATCGGCAATTGCCAATAGGGTTATTCCTCAATAAAGTTAGTAATAATACGAGGATATTTACGGGGGGAAAGAGCGCAATAGATATTTGGGGCGTAGGAAAAGATAATACTACATTGAACATTTTTGAACTTAAAGCGGAGAAAAATCAAAAAGTAGGAGTTGTGTCTGAGATTTTTTTCTATACGATGGTTATGCATGATCTACTTAATAATCAGATAAAATATCAGAAAACAATACCCATAAATAGACAATATGTGCCTCGCGTGCCAGAAAATTTTACAAAAATAAGAGCTTACATATTAGCACCGTCCTTGCACCCGCTAATAAAGGAAGCAATACTGCAACCGCTAAATGACAAATTAGGGGAAAAAACTCAATTCGGATGTATTAAATTCAGAGAAGATGATGAAAGACTTCTATGCGAACGGTCAAATACAGTTTAAAGAATAATAATGAGATATGAACATCACCATCCACCGCGGCGCAAAAGAAATAGGCGGAACCTGCGTTGAATTGCAGGCAGGGAACACCAAAATATTATTAGATTTTGGCACGCCCCTCATGACTGAGTTGGGCGAGGATTTTAATGAAAGAAGCATCGCATGCAAATCAGTCAATGAGCTTATAAAAGAACGCACGCTTTACCCTATAGAAGGGCTTTACGGCAGCGGTAAGGCGCAAGTCGATGCCATCCTCATATCGCACTCTCATAAAGACCACTACGGGTTCATTAAATACGCCAATCCACAGATCCCCGTTTATATCAGCCAGGGCGCCAAAAGCCTCATTGATGTGCTCAATATCTTTATCAGAAAAGAGCACAGAATTACCATAGTCAACCCGAGAATAATGAAAGACCGGACACCATTTGAGATCGGCGATTTCAGAATAGTCCCGTATGTCGTGGACCACTCCGGATTTGAAGCCATGTCTTTCCATGTCATAGATAAGACGAACGGCAAGAGCATCTTTTACTCCGGAGATTTCAGGGCAACCGGATGGAAGCATAGATTATTCGATAAAGTTGTCGCTAACCCTCCCCGGGGCGTTGATTATCTACTCATGGAAGGCACCATGATCGATAGGGAGGAAGGCGAGTACCCTGATGAACCGGCTGTCTTCGATAAAATGGTCAAGGTCTTAACGGGTGCGGGCAACAACATAATACTGAGCTACTGCTCGGCGCAGAACATTGACAGGATCGTGACCTTCTATAAAGCGGCTCGAAAAGCGGGAGCCCTATTTGTTATTGACCCGTACACAGCCTGCGTATTGAATGCGATAAAGCCAATCCACAGCAGCATACCCCAACTTGATTGGCAAGATATCAGGGTCTATATGGCCAATTATTTTCGGAAGGGTGACATATACATTAAAAAAATCAACGAAAGCTCACTGAGCGGTTTTATACCAGCACTCGCCAGGAGGAAGATAAAAGACGATGAACTGTCACGCATGAACCGTAAAGTTCTCATGCTCATGCGGAATACCATGATCCCGGTAGTTAGCCGGATAGCAGGGATAAGAGGATCAAAGCTCGTCTACTCGCAGTGGGACGGTTACATCAAGAAAGACAACAAAGAGGCCAGGACGTTTAAGGCCTTTGTAAATAAGTATGATTTGGACGTACAATATATCCATACAAGCGGCCACGCCACAAAGGATAAGCTGAAAATGCTTGCCCAGGCGATTGACCCTACCGGCAATATAATCCCCATCCACACCAGATCCCCTGAAAGCTTCAAGCGCCTCTTTGGCGATAAAGTCATGAGCCTCCCAAACGGTAAGGATCTCACACTATAATATTCTGTAATTATTTCACAAAATAAAAGAATAATTATTGATGCGACATAACGTTGTCGCATGGGTAATGTATACTGTGTTAATAAAGAATAGTAGGCCTATAAATATCAGAGGAGGTAGGTATGGAATGGGATGACAGTATTAAGAATTCGGAAGATGAGAAGAAAAGATTAGAGGATCTGATTAAGAATAACCCCTACGATGCAAATGCCTATTACGAGTTAGGGGTTATCTATGATTATATGCGCAATTTCCCGGAGGCGGTTCACTATTGCAAGAAAGCCATCGAAGTAGACCAGGGGGAGAACCAGCTTTATTACGCATTTCTTGTATACCTCTATTGCGAAAGGGAATTCGATGAAGAAAAAGCCCTGGATGCGGCAGCCAACCTCGCAGACCTTAGGCCTGACGAAGGCGATCAGTTTATTATAAAAGCAATGGACTCATTGGATGTCGTATGCGATGAACCTGCATATGCATTCATTACAAAATTAAGGGAGCAAAATAGAAATTTTGCTGCCAAGATATTGGAACGGTGGTTTTATAATCCGTAACATTTTACTTTATTCAGAAAGAGGTGTGCGATGATAAAAAGACAGGGCGATGTATTGGTTGTAAAAGTGGACAAGATCCCCGAAAGCGCCATTAAGGTTGACAGCAGGATACTCGCAGAAGGCGAGGCCGCAGGGCATCTGCATGAACTGGATTTAGGCGAAGTTTATGAGGATGGCGATGTGTTATATTTTAGGGTGCCTGCGGATAAAAAAGCAAGTCTCAACCACCCTGAGCATAAGGTAATTAGCTTTGACGCCGGTGAATACAAAGTAGTCCGGCAGCGGGAATATATTCCTGATGGATGGAAAACGATCAGAGATTAACAATATGCCCAGAAAAGAAATATGTCGATATCCGTCCGGCAAATTGTGGGCGGTTACTTATTACAACGACTGCCAGCGTGACGGGTTACATCGGATCTGGTATGAAAACGGAAGATTGAAGCTATCTGCTTTTTACCGTGATGGGGTACTTAACGGTCCAATGAGTAGGTGGTATTCAGACGGGAAGATAAGCTACCATGGGGCATATTTAAACGGCATTGAGCACGGGGTTATCAGAGAGTATGATGAAAGAGGGGAGCTCGTGCATGAGGACATAAGCCTTCCCTTCGATTGCTCGGAAGAATATGCCAATTATGCCACGCTTCTCAGACAACGACAATTAAGCGCAAACGAGATAATGATGATCGATAATTCAGACCTACGAAGTATCTGTGCTCAGGAAATAGGTTATGAAGTATTTTATTCCCAGTTGGATCGCCATATTATTGATAAAGGTAATGAGTCTGAGCTTGTCATGGTCAATTGGCATCATGATGAAGAGTCACTATATTTATTAAAGGTGCGATGCCCATCTACGGGCACCTATTATGTCCTGCGTGTTCCGCCGGAATTTAGAACAGTGAAAGAGGCGGTAGGGTGGACCTTTGGTCTGGGAAGAGATGAATTTTCCCCACAAATAGAAACATAGGCAGCGTAGCTGCAGGAAAGGACGATTCTGTATGAAAAAGAGAGTAGGGTCAAAACGAATAATTCACAGTTCCGTAACGTCGGCATTCAGCAATCGCACAGGAATCTGGTGGTACCGGATCTCCGATGGCAAGCTGGAGTATTCTGAAGCGGCCGCCACTCACCTGGATTATAAACGATTCACGCTACTTAATGGTGGTTGGCGAGGGTTGGCCAGGGGACTGGTATTTATGAAGGATGGGAAGCGCAGCATCTTCATTTATATGCAGGATCCTGTGATGAGAAATGCGGTCGATCCGGACAAGCACATTACCGATATCAAAAATAAAATATCAAAAAAAATCGGTTTTCCAATCAGTGGCATTGTCGACGAAGATGGGCATTACTGCGCGAGGCATACGGATGTGTGACCACGCTCGGAGGCGAGAGTAATAAGGCAACGCCGGCCATGGCAAGCGCATATTGAAGGCGCTATTGTGGTATAATGCTGAAGTAAAACGCAATAGAGGAATTCCTTGAGGCGATCCGTAACCCAAAACATCCGGAGCATGATTCTATGCTTGAATGGGTTGGGGGCGAGTTCGATCCTGAAGCATTTGATTTGGACGATATCAATCATGATAAGAGCGGTGCCCCATAATGCAGAAAATCGTTTATCCCTAGCGGAATAGTAAAAAATGTTTTTTAAAGCGACATCACGTTGTCGCACCCTGTGAGTATACTTGCAATATGAAAAATAGATCATACGATAAGAAGATGTTCAGGTTCGTCTCTATACTGACAAAGTTGTCCAATAAGGAACAAGTGACGACCGCTGGTTTGTCTCGTGAATTTGATGTTACCAAACGCACTATACAGAGAGACATGGAGCTACTATGTCAGATGTATTGGCCGATCAGGTTCTACGGCGGTTTCTACAAATTTGATGAGGGTTTTTCACTTAGGAAGATCGCCGTAACACCCGAAGAGAAATTACTCCTCACCCTTTTTTACAGGCTCTTCAGTCAAGCTGGGCGACCTTTGAGCACTACTGCAAAAAGTCTATTGGACAAGGTATTGGTATCGTCGGATGTGTCCGAGCAATTACTAGACCAGCAAACCGTCGAAATTATTAAGAAAGAATTTAGCGACTTTTCTACGCAATTGGCGGTGCGGCTGGAGAACAATTCATGTCCGCAGCGTTTTATAGCCAAGATTGACGAATATCTAATCAACGCGGGGGACAAGCTCAAGAAACTAAGCGCCAAGGAGGGCATTGCTATACAGTTTGAGCCTACGAGGCGATATAATAATGGGGTACCGATAGCAACCATTACAATCCCTAAAGCATACTTTAAAGATGAAATTGATAAGTTTGATTTTTCCACACACGAGAATAAGCGAGAATTTAAGATTATCTCGTATCTTCCGAATAAATATTTCAAGAAATTCAGGATTTCACTGGATTTGCATATGGCTTTCAATTTTTGGGGAACACATTTGGAGACCCGGCAGATTACCTGCTTTGACCATTTTGCGGAGTCTCTTGGTTTTTCAAAAGAAACGAAGCTTTTCACCTATGAATGTTCACACGGCGCGAACAACGGAAAGCATAAAATTCTTATCACGACCGCATCACTCCGATGGGAACGAGAAATCCCTATGTCTTCCGAGGACATAAAGCCGTTTTTAAATAAAAGTGGTAGGCTGATACCTGTTAAAAAGATTTCATAAAAACAGAGAAGGGTGCTATAGCTATAGAACACGTGAGGCATCTTTTTAAAATATCGTTAGGGCGAAGATACTCAAATAAATTAATTTATAAAAACAAGAAGGAGGCATAGGTATGAGATGCTCTGGAAGAAAAGATGGCGGAACTTGCTGTACATCTACTGTGTACAAATGTAAAAAATGTGGCAGTGTGGGGTGTGCTTACGGTAATACGAATTGCAGTAACAAAAATTTTGATGTTATTGGACAGTGCTTGAAGTGCGGAAGTCGCGAGAAAGAAGAACTTAGATAATCGTACTTATATAAGTTCTTAGGTACTATATAGAGGTCTAAAATGAAAAAGTGTCCCTTTTGTGCAGAAGAGATCCAGGATGAAGCCATAAAGTGTAGGTTTTGTAGAGAGTGGATAAAACTACCAAGCGATGAGATAGTCGTTCCTGATAAAACCCCATCAAAAGAAGAAAAAGATAATATTGTAAAAGAAGCAACGAATAAAGGTGCAATATGTGCCGAGACGGGCATATTGAATGAGGCTCAGGGTGGAAAAACGAAGGAAGACGAAGACAACGCCAGGTTTAATGAGAAATTAGGGAAAGACCTAGAAGCACACCTGAAATTTTTAAACAGTATAGATTGCGATGATTTAGCGAAAAAACTCACCGAAAAGGACAATTGTGTTCAAAACAAATATAAGCACAGAAGTAATTTATCTTACGAAGAGGCTGTAAAATGGCTAGTTAAAGAAGCTAAAACCAGCGATAGATTAGTAGCCATTGCCTATGAGTTTGCTGCAGACAATTTGTATAAGTTTCAGAAATTTTTTATTCCAAAAGAAATGTCTCGAGAAGAAAAAAGAGAAATATCAAATCTGATGAGTGATTTTTGTCAAAGAGAAATGGATTCTGGATCATGGGAATGGATCGATGTGTTAAAAGCCGCTTTTTTGGAAATAGGCGATAAGATCCATGCTAAGAAGGTTGAGGATGCTATTGATGCCGAATTCGGCGATGAAAACCGCTGAATTGTAGGAGCAGGATGGGGGAAAGGAATAAAGGTGTGTGTGGCGTCTGCGATCAAACAAAAACAGGGTTGCGTCAAAAATGGACACGCAAGGCCGTTGAGAGGTATTCCTAAACAGCACGGCCACAAAAACCACGTTATTGCGAAAAAGAAATTCTAATGGCTTTGAAAGATGTAAAGCCATTTTTAAATAACAAACGGGCATAGGGCTCATTGTGAGTTAGTTCGGGGAAAAAAAGAAAAAGATAGAAAGGAGCAAGTTTTATGGCAAGGCAAAAACTTCAAGACGCAAATTATCGCACGATTGGTTATATAGAAACAATGAGTGATGGGAAACAAAAACTTCAAGACGCCAATTACCGTACTTTGGGATATTATGACCCTAAAACAAATATAACACAAGACGCCAATTACCGTACGATAGGCCGTGGCAATCTTTTAACAACGCTCCTAAGGTAAGAATCAATCAATTATATAACCCAGGTTATCCTGGTAGTTCTCATAGAGGCGTTAGACAATGGTTTATAAAATCAAACAAATGGAGACGGGGTCTCATCCTAGACTTAAACGGGATATTGCATGAGATATAAGTACGGCCTCTCATAATTAGGAATTTGGAAAAGCGAAACTCGAAGGTGGAGCTATAGGCCATGAAACTTATCCGAGAAAAAATGTGAACATATAAAGGGCTAATATGAAGAAATGTCCCATCTGTGCAGAAGAGATCCAAGATGAAGCCATAAAATGCAGGTTTTGTGGAGAACATATAGGGCAATCAAGTGATGAAAATGCGGCTCTTAGCGAATTCCTAAAGAAAGAATTAACTAGTCTTGATAAGTCTATAGCAAATACTGGCGTCTTTTACACTAATAAGGGTATGCTGGATGAGGCAATAGGGTCGTTTACCAGTGTTATAGGAACTGACCCAAATAATGTCAATGCTTACTATGGCCGTGGGTTTGCCTATTATAAAAAACGCTCGTTTGATTTAGCTACTGCCGATTATCGTAAAGTCATAGAAATTGATCCCAATTGCTCTAAGGCCTATCTCATTCGTGGGATGCTGCATACATTACATGGAGGCGATTTTGACCAAGGAATGGCAGACCTTAATCAAGCAATAAAACTTAATCCCAACGATGCACATGCATATTACAGCCGTGGACTTGCCTATAAGAAAAAGGGTGACTTTGGGCAGACTATAATTGATTTTAATCAAGCCTTGGAGATTGACTCTAATTTCGTTGATGCCTACTACGATCGTGGGGGTGCCCATATAAACCAAAAAAATTATGATCAAGGTATTTCTGACTGGAATATGGCACTAGAAATTGATCCTAATTATGGGAAGGCGTATCACGATCGTGGAGTTTTTTATTTTTTTGAGGAGCGTTACGACGAATGTTGGAAAGATATGCATAAGGCAGAAGCTTTGGGAATAAAGATTAAGCCAGAATTCCTTAATAATCTAAAGAAAAAATCGAGAAGAGAGCTGTAAATAGTGAAGCCCGATAGACCCTTCCCGTAAAAGCTATACAGTTTGCAAATTGGAAACAGGAACGCGTCAAAAAGGGACAAATAAATAAAAATTGGAGGTGGTATTAATGGCAAATAGCATTCCAATTAATTATCAGACATGCGGTACTTGTCAGTATTGGCAAGGAGTGAGGGCAATTAAAGGCAATGAAATTATCTGTGAATCGTATGATGGATATTGCCCTGTTACTAAATCTAATAGAAGTTGTCGTACGTGTATTTGCACCAAGTTTGTTAGGGTATAAATTAAGTTTAAAAATATAAAATGTAATTAGAAAAAATATTTGCGAAAAATAATAAGCGAATCTATGAAGGGTTAAAATGAAAAAGTGTCCTTTTTGCGCGGAAGAGATCCAAGGTGAGGCAATAAAATGTAGATTTTGCGGAGAATGGATAAAATCATCACCTGATGAAGGAGTGGCTTCTGATAGAGATATATCAAAAGATGGAGAAAAGGATTCCGTAGATGATAGTGACGAGGCCTCTTCTTCCAACAGTGGATTTAAGAAATTTGACAAGGATGAAATATGCGAGGAGGCCGTTAAGCTCATTCTTGAGTCAAGGCAGGCCTCAGTATCAGTGCTTCAGAGAAGGATGGGCATTGGTTACACGCGCGCGGCTCGTCTATTAGATATGATGGAAGACGATGGTATCGTTGGATCTTATCAGGGGTCAAGGCCGAGAGATCTCTTGATGAGCCTGGAGGAGTATAACGCTCATGGATCCTCACCAAAGCATAGTAACGACACTTCTAGCTCTAATTGCAAAAAACCAGAATCTTGGGGAACCGAATCAACAGACAATGTTAAGTTAAGTGCAAAACACACCGCGCTAGACAATAGCGCCAATATAATCGACGAGGTACCCAAGGGAAGTATTTTTGATACGGATATTTTTAACGAGTTTTCTAAATACCATGATGGGGTAAAATTTCCTAAATTAACAGATGAAGAAAAAGAAGAAAATGATACGTATTTAGCACATCCATGTGCCTTGCCTTTTCAGGAAGACGGCACCTTAGAAGCATGGCTATTGAGGATATCTATTTGGGGAAAGATAAAGATAACTCATAAAAATCCGGAAGACAAAACAAGCAGGACTCTAAAAAATAGACAATTTTTAGAATATACAGATGATCAAAAACGAAATAAGTTATATGGTACGTGGAAAACTGAAGAAGTTGAGATAAACCAAATACGATTTCATAGAACTTTCTACACTATAAACTGCAAGAATGAAACCGAGGAGATAATAGTGGATATAGATTTACGGCCAGATCTTAAAGAGAGGCTTAGGCGAGCATGAAAGTTTAATAGGAAGAGAAGGAGATGAGCCATGGCTATATTAACAGAAGAAAATATTAACACGATATTTGATGAACTTGAAAAAAGAATAAAAAATAGTGCAGGAATTAAAATATGCGTAAATAAGCCATCAGTAAATTTTGAAAGTTGGGTCCAAGTTGAATTATGCAACATATTAAATTCTAAAGAAGGTTTAAACATAACCCTGGCCAACATAACTGTTGAAAGTCGTGATGGCATGCCTAAGAAAAAATATATCGATGTCCTTATTAGAGATGAATTAGAGATGCCTTTAACAGCTATTGCAATAAAAATTATAAAGTTGGCTCCAGAGGGTGCAATTAATGAGGAAAAAAAATGTTTTGAAGATATTACGACACTGAATGATTGTGGTGTTGCCGAAAAAGCATTGCTATATGTTGTTTATGAAGCACCGTGCGGTGAAAGGCGCAAAAAAACCTGGAGCGACGTCCGAAAAAAAATGAAATGTCAGGGAGACGCCCCAGAGAGATCGTTTGGATTGGTATATGATAATGATGGTCATAAAACAAACGTATATCTAGAGCTGATAAAAGTATAGTAGCTGCGAGATAATCAGAGGCGCATAAAAATGATAACTGACCTGGAAACTAATTTTGTATATTTCTCAAAGACTTTAAAACAAGAAAAATATTCTACGTTTCTAAAAAGACTTACGGAAATGCTCAAGAATAAGGGCATAAGGTATGATTTTCTGTCTTACACCAATGATATATGGTGCAGGGATTATATGCCAATACAGATATCGAAAAACAAGTTCGTTCAGTTCAGGTACGATCCCACATATCCTCCTATAACTGATGCAGCCGAAGCATGCAAAGACATAAGGATTAAACATAAAATTTCGGACATCAAAGTTGATGGAGGGAATATAGTCAAGTCGCGAACAAAAGCGATAATGACTGAGCGAGTGATTATTGATAATAAACGGCATTATCCTGATAGGTATCAATTAATTGAAAAACTTAAAGAGGTACTTGAGGTAGAGCAGGTTATCATGATTCCAGAGGATCCGGATGATCTGTTCGGACACGCGGATGGGATGGTGCGTTTCTGCGATGGCGTGAAGGACGAGAGAAATGTTTTTGTGAATGATTATTGCGTAAAAGAGGCTGCATTAAAGAGGAACCTTTATGTATCCCTTGAAAAGAAGGGTTTAATACCTATCCCGATGCCTTATAATCCAATCGGGGTGGGGCTTGATGCGAGGGGCATATACATAAACTATTTGCAGGTAGGGAAAACGGTTTTTTATCCCACGTACGGATTGCCATCCGATAAAATAGCAAAAAAGTTCTTTTCAAAATACTTCGGCTCAAATGCGGTTACTATCAAAGCAGATGAGATTGCGATTGATGGCGGGATTTTGAATTGTGTGAGTTGGAATATCGTAACAAAACGTTCGGATGAAAAGGAGACAGCATGACGGTGATTGAGATGTGTGGTGCGATGCAGAAATTAGTATCGGAAAGAAAAAGGTGTTTCTTTCTCTCCGAATTTGATTTTCAGCATGAGTTAGCAATTGTATTAGAAGCCTACGGGGCTAAAGTAAGGTGTGAGGTTCGCACTATGGATGACGAATGGCTTGATATTGTTGTTGAAGATAACAAAGGTGGCGTAGAAGCTGTAATAGAACTGAAGTATAAGACAAGAAAAATTGCGGAAGGACTTATCCCTAATGAAGTTCGTAATGAACGTAATAAGAAGGGGGAGTTGGGGGACTGGAACTTTATTCAGCAAGGCGCGCGCGCTGATAATAAGAGCCGATATGAGGCTGATCTGAAAAAATTAGGAAAAGTAAAATGGACACATAATCGGTATGCGATATTTTTGACAAACGATTATTTGTACTGGGATCAGTATTTGGGTAAGGGGGAGGATGCGTGGAAAAATTTTAGTCATTTAGGAAGCGGTAGAGCTGACGAAAAAAGCGGACTGATTTTTAAGTACTATATAAAACAATGCTGACTATTCTGTAAGATAATACTTGTTTATGTCAAAAACCCATGGCTATATATGGTGCCCAATTACTATATCAAAACACCAGCCAAGAAAGTCTAGTTAATACGGATAAAGTTGCTGAAGAGGGTGGGATCTTGAACTGCATTAGTTGGAATATTTATAATTCGAGAGGACAAAGATGATAGATGTGTTAAAGAGAGAAGAAATTGAGAATGTTTTGAATATGCTAAGTAAAAGGATTATAGATAGCAAGGGCGTCAAGATTTGTATGCGTCAGGGTTCTCGTAATTTTGAAAATTGGGTGCAGGTCGAATTGTGTAGTATTTTATCCGACCTGCTTCCCGGCGCATTTAATAGAATACAGGTCGAAAAGCACTTATCGAAAAAGAGTAGCATTGATATAGTAATATTTAATAATGCCGAATGCTCGGAGATTCAAGCTGGGATAGAAATTAAAGTTATTGCTATGGGAGGACCTGGAGGTAGCTGTGCAAGGGGAATAGAAAAAGATATGCAATCATTAAGAACGAATTTTGATAGTAACCAGAAGATTTTGCTATGGGTTATATATAATAAGATAGGCCATAAGATAGAAAAGCCGTGGAACGCTTACAAGCCGCAAGAAGGGTCGGGCATAGGGCCAATATCCGTTAAGACTAATGGCAACGATCCATATGAGATGAAACTATATGCTCATATTCTCTAAGAAATCCTTTGTCATTTTATTTAATTTGATGGCAATGAGCTAGATACCGTTTCGCCCACCTGTTTCTAACAAGGCCAAAAAAAAATATATAGTGCGACATAACCCTGTCGTACCCCTCGTGTATACTTCGTAGTATGACTTATTACACTCTCACACTTGCATATATCAAATACCTATGGCTATATATGATGCCCTCACAAATCTTTTCTAAGGCATAAAACATAGATATTCAGCTTGCCATAAGTGGCTGCAAAATAAATAGATAGGCAAAAATGTTAGGTATCAAAAAGCCAGTTGCGTTTACTTGAACCTTTCACTTTCATAGGCTATACTTGCACTCCAATGATTAAAATCACACAAAAATCCCTTATAAAAATTTAACATTTACTTAAGGAGGTCCTATGAGTAAAAATAAACGTATTTCTGGTAAAAACGTAGAGATGAAAGATCGAAAGTGTAGCGCGAACGAATATTTTAATCGAGGCAAAACTAGCTATAAGCAAGGAAACTTGCTTATAGCTATATCTGACTATACTAAAGCTATTGAAGTAAATCCTCGCTATGCAAAAGCTTATTACAATCGCGGTATTGCCTATGACAATCAACGCAAGTTTGCCCGTGCCATCTCTGACTATACCAAATCCATTGAGATAAATCCTAATGATGCAGCAGCTTATTATAACCGCGGGATTTCCTATGGTAAGCAAGGCAATCTTCCACAAACCATCTCAGATTGCACGAAAGCTATTGAGGTAAATCCTAATGATGCACTGGGCTATTATAACCGTGGGTATGCCTACAGCAAGCAAGACAAGCTTGCCCGTGCCATCTCTGACTATACCAAAGCTATTGAAATAAATCCTAGCTATGCAGATGCTTATCACCAGCGCGGCTATGCTTATTACCTTCAATGCAAGTTTGCCCGTGCTATCTCTGACTATACCAAAGCTATTGAGATACATCCTAATGATGCAGAGGGCTATTGCGACCGTGGGGATGCCTACAGAGAGAAAGGCAAGTTGGCCCATGCTATCTCTGACTATACCAAAGCTATTGAAATAAATCCTAGCTATGCAAATGTTTATTATTGGCGCGGACTTGTTTATTATGAGAAGAACGAACATAGTAAGGCCTGGACAGATATGTGTAAGGCAAAGGAATTAGGGTATCCTGCTAACCTTAAACTGTTCGCAAAGCGTATGAAAATATCTGAAAAAGGCAGGCGGAATTAGAATATACTGAGATGGCATAATGACATGGGGCAGTCAATAAGAGATAAGGCATCCCACCCGCAGACAGAGTAAAAACCACATTTTTAAAGAAAAAGTTATCAAGTGCGACATAACCCTGTCGCACCCCCCGTGTATACTTTGCAGTATGACTAATTACACTCCCACACTTGCATATATCAAAAACCTATGGCTATATATGATGCCATTCGTAAATCTCGTTTATGGCATAAAACATGGTTACAACATATTACATAACTATCTGCTATTAAATAAGATAGGGAAAAATGTTAGGCATAAAAAAGTTGGATGCGTTTACTTGAACCTTTTCACAATGTGAGCGATACTTGTATCCTATGATTAAAACTATACAAAAATCCATCACGAAAACAACCCCTCCAATGGGTCAAAAAGGAGTAGAAATGAAAATAACAAAAAAGTGGATAGAGAAACAAGTTTTTAATGAGGAATTTCTCAACTGGTTTTTAAATCAGAAAAAAACCAGCTTAATAGATATAGTAAAATCTCTGAGAGCCGAGAATGAATTTGAAATGGCTAATTGGCTCTTTGTTAAATTGATGAGCTATGAGCAATATGTTAGTTATGCTGTTTTTTCGATTGAACAGGTGATCGATATTTACGAGAAGAAATATCCAAACGATAAAAGGCCAAGAAAAGCGACAAAGGCGGTGAAGAAGTGTATTGGGAGCCCAAGCAAAGAAAATATGGATAATGCCAAGGCCGCCGGCTGTTACTACACGTATGTTGCTGATAGTGCCGCTGAGGAAGTCGGGTATGCTGTTAGCTGTGCCGTTACCGCTGCGGTCTGCCGCGTTGCTCCGGCAGCGGGTGTGGCCGTATTAAAATCTTATAAGATCGGGGGACAAGAAGTGCGAGCGAAGATTTTTGATTATGGAATAAAATTATTATTAGAGCCAAAAGATTTGAAAATAGGAAAAAGAGTAAGAAAGGGGGGATAGAATGAACCTTAGCACAACCGGAAGCCCTGTATTAGACATGATATGCATACTGCTTCTTATGGGGTTATTGGCATTACCCGCTGCCATAGGAGCCGTTATTTGGTACGGTATAAAAGTATGGTTTACGACAAAGATTGTAAAAACAACTTGGATGGCCAAATAAGCGAAAGGAGTTTAACGATGTCAGATAATACAAAAATTGCGCAAAAATATCAGACCATATGTAGAAGGAGTTTCAAGACAAAACTGGAGCAGTTCCTATTGAGCAGATGTATCGCAGGCGCGGGCGCTACAGACTCTTTCACGATGGATGAGTTTAATAAGTATGCTATTTCGGACGAAGATATTAAAGTGTATGCAGCCGTTTATTACCAGCAACCATATGATTATAAGATTGAGGGAGAATCGATAACAGACCTTTATTCGATCATCGAAAGTTGGAAAAGGCTAAAAGCGGAAGAAATTGCGAAGTGGGAAGGATTTTATAAGGTATGCTTTGAAGAGATGCTCCCATATGTGTATTTTGAGAATTTTATTAAGGGAGATAAGTGCCACTATTGCAATGTTATGCTTGAAGACATAAATGAATTAATTAATATGCAAAAAATATTCAAGAAACACGAAACAAGGGGCTTCTCTATGGAAATTGATCGCAAGGAGCCCAACAAAGAGTATTACAAAGATAATATTGTTCTGTGCTGCTATTGGTGCAATAACGCGAAGACGGACGAATTTTACGATGAAGATTTTAAACCCATAGGAAAGGCAATACGAAAAGTATGGGAGCAAAGGCTCGGTAGGCAGTTAGTATAATTTTTTAAAATAGTGGAGGCAGCATGGATAAGCGTAAGACGATCAAAGAAATTATCAAAAAAGCGGATTCGGAAAATGTTGAGGAGTTAATCCGTAATGCAGAGGAATGCCTCAGGACAAAATCAAATTTGTTCTTAACGGAACTATTTACAAGAAATGCGCTCAAGATATCGCAAGATTACGGCGACGCGCTGGATCTATTGGATAGATTGGGAAATCTTTATTATGCGAAAAAGAAATCCACGATTGACAATAATAATCTTTGCTCTGACAATGTAGACATTCCTAGACTGAAAGATCGGTTAGGCGCCATCAGGAATCAAAAGGAAATATATAATATACTGGTACCCGTTATTGATCGTGATGAAGAGACGATTGTGGGGACTATTAATAATGCAATATTAAGCCGAGCAGATTCAGCGATTGCTGTTGTTAAAGCGCTGGGGGAGAAATATGTTGATCCGGAATACATGCCTAAGCTAAGGACTCTCAATGAGAGAATTGAAAAAGGCGGCACCCTGGACTACATAAAGGCGATAAATAAAAACATACTACGCAAAGTATTAAATACTCGCGAGGTAGAGGTAATTAAAAATAACTTCGCAATAGACAGGAACAAGTTCGTTTATAAATTTCTTAGGCATCAGGCCTGTGTGTACTGTAAATCTATGGCGATAGATTTAATGAAATTTTATGCAATAAAAAATCCAAAACGAGGTCGAGGTCTATCGTGGGAGATTGACAGAAAAGATCCGAGCAGGCCTTATGAAGAAAACAACTACGAATTTGTCTGTTATTATTGCAACAATACCAAATCAGATGTGTTTACCGAAAGTGAGTTTTGCAGGATCATAGGTCCTGCAATAGGGAAGTCAATAAAGGATATTATAAAAGCATAACCAACCGGATGTTCCATGACCAAAGCTCGATCTGTCAAAAACGAAAAAAAGATCCGTGGAGAAGCCTAAAAAATTATCAGCATAATGGCTATATTATGCTGCCAGGTGATAGAGCGCAGGTTTACGCCGCGGTAGAAACACCCAAGCACGATAGTCAGCATATATATAAAGATAAGCCCAGGAAATCTCAAATAATAATTTTATATGGCGTCATGATGCTGTCGCCATGGTTTTGTATAATGAAACAGTAATGCAAAATTAAGAAGGGGCAATGAATAGATACAAGCACCTATTTTGCCTTTTTCCACTTGACGCCATAGTTTCTGAGGGAGAGACCCTCTATGATAATATCTGCCATCTGCGGTGGGATAAGAAGATAAAGTATCAGGATATAAAATAGGAGAAAGACACAATGGAAGAGTTGGCTAAGAAGGAAGTGGATCAAGTAGCGGAAAGCAGTGATGAAAAGGGTGTGTGTATTGCGGCTAAGCAGCAGGGCATAGCGAACGACGCAGAATACTTCGAGAGATACTCGGATATTTGTGAGTTGATTCAGAAGAAAGATAAGACGTTCTTAAAAATGAACGAATCGGATAAGATAACACCGGAAGAAGCGGCGGCATTGCCGGGCGAAGTAATGAGCCTAAACACGGCGATCAAAGAAAAAAGTTGTATATTCTGGACACAGATTGACGAGGGGCTTAAGGGTAGCAAAGAGTTTATTTTTGAAGATTTTGCCAAGCTCTATTCGTTAGGTAGGTATGAAAAAAGCATACTTCTCTTTTTTCTGCACATGGAGTTCACGCGGCCTTTTAATAATGTCTATAGTGAAAATAAACTGATATCGCTTTTTGATCTAGAAGACAATATTCTCTTACGAATGAAAAGTTCAATCCACTTTGCCGAAGACGCACCGCTTATAAAGGCGAGGATACTAATAAGAGATTTCGTTGGTGTGCCAAGCTTAACGGGCGTAGCGGAGTATGGTTTAAACTCCCGCATGCTAGATAAGTTTGTAAAGATGCTCAACGGCATAAAAGAGGAACCTAAAGAAGGTGATTCTTGTGCCTCACACATGCCATGCAGAGAGATAGGTAATGTACAGGATCCGTCATATACACTTAATGATGTCGTTATCAACGCACAAGATAAAGAAAACCTCATACTATTCATTGATGCCTTCCGGGACAAGAGACTTGAAACAGTGGGTATTTCAAAGAAGATAAAGAAGGGGAAGGGGCTTGTACTATTGTTTTATGGTCCTCCGGGGACAGGTAAGAGTATGTTAGCAGAAGCCGTAGCCGCACAGCTTGAGAAGAAACTGCTGGTAGTTGATTATTCCAAGGTGTTAGACAGGTGGGTAGGTGGGACTGATAAAAGAATAAAAGCCGCCTTCGATAATGCGGGGAAGGAGAATTTCGTCTTGCTAATGGATGAAGTGGACTCTCTTCTCTATAACAGGTCTTATGCCGGACAAGAGCATGACATCCGCTTTGTGAATGATATGCTCCGGGAGCTTGAAAACTTTGAGGGAGCGGTAGTTCTTACGACGAATATGGATACAATACTGGATCCGGCAGTTGAAAGAAGGATATCTCTGAAGATCAAGTTTGAGCTTCCGGACAAAACGATGCGCACGCAAATATGGAAGTCTCATATGCCGGAAGGAATTACCATAGATAATGGCGTAGATTTTGAGCTACTCGCCAATCGTTATGAGTTCTCAGGAGGATACATAAAAAACGCTATGCTCACGGCTCTGCGTCGGCTTACATTACGAAAAGAGACTATGTTGAAGATGGACGACCTTATTTTTGCAGCTGATACTGAGCAGAAAGGAATGTTTATCAAGAACAAGGAAAAGAGGATACAAGGCTTTTCGGAGAGGTATTAGCCGAGCCGGATCGTATTCAAAATAGGACACCTGTAACTGTTTGCTATTACCATATATGTGATCACGGCGGATTCAGTGGAATTTTTAAAAAAATAGAGAAAGAATCTTGTATGAAAAAAACTTACTACAATATTGGATTGGAGGCATATAAAAAAGGGCGTCTAAATGAAGCTATCACAAATCTCAATAAATCCATCGAAGCTAATTTTAGAGTTGCAGACGCTTATTGTGTTAGGGGGTGTGCTTATGAAGACAAAGGTAACGTTGATCAGGCGATTTGTGACTATAATAAAGCCATAGAAATCGATCCTAAGAATGCCAATGCCTACAATAACAGAGGAGGCGCTTATAATGGTAAGAAGGATTCCAAAAAGGCGATCGCCGATTTCAATAAGGCCATAAAAATAGAGCCTATTTTTGATAAAGCCTATCGCAACCGTGGATATGCTAATTGGCAACAGTTGAAGTTTGATAAAGCTATAGTTGATTGCTCGAAAGCAATAGCGATAAATCCTAACTATGCCTTAGCCTACTATAGCAGGGCGATTTATTATTATGAAAAGCTTGAACATGATAAGAAACGCGACCCCAAGTATGTGCATGATAAAGAAAAATACGGATATGATAAGGCTTGGCAAGATGTGTGCAAAGCGAAAGAGTTAGGGCACAAGATTATAGACCCAAGGCTTATCAAGGGTATCAAAAAGGGTTTAAAAATAGAAAAGTAAAACTGCTATTATAAAACAACGGAAGATTGCGACAAGTTATGAGAACAATGTTAAAAGATTTTTTTGTAGTACCCCTCCGATTTATCTTTATCCCATCACACCATACCTAACGAGAATCCCCAGAGCTGATTGATCCCGACAAAGTAATTTATTTAAAAAGATTATGCTGGACTATTCACCCAGTATCGGGCTTCCTTGTGTCTGAAAGGAAGGGGGTGATAGCACATGATTAAAATAGAAGTATCCCGAATTCACAAATTGGACGGCGCAGGAGCAACAAAAGCGTTTGCTGACGTAGCGATCGAGAGCGCACTTATTATCAAAGGCGTCCGAGTCGTGGAGGGCAAAGAGGGGCTGTTTGTCGCAATGCCCCGGGAAGAAGGTAAGGATGGAAAGTTTTACAGCACGGTGATACCGCTTACACGAGAGGTTAAAGACGAGATCGAGCGAATCGTGCTCGAGGTATACGGAGCATAGGAGGAGGATAGATGGACTTCAAAGAAATAAATGGCCAAGAACATGTCAAACGGGCTTTAGAGGTCGCGGTGGCAGGCAGGCACGACGTCATGCTAATTGGCACGAGTATTCCGCAGATGAAGAAGATAGCGGAGGCATCAAAGTCGATAGGAGGCGGCATAGAGATAAGGATAATGATGCCCTGTCCGTGTGGTAAATTTACAGATCCGAAGGCGGAGTGCCGGTGCAGACCTATTGAGATTCAGCGGTATCTGGGGAAAAAAGCCCATAGGACGGAGAAGATGGATATGCACATAGAGGTGCCGAACCTTGCTTATTGCGACAGAAAGGCAGGAGAGGCATCTGTAGATGTAAAGGGCAGGGTAGACAGGGCCAGGGCGTTCCTTAAGGGCCGCGGGGCCAGCACTGACAAGAGCGAACCGGATATGGACAAAGAGGCGAACGAACTCCTAAAGCTCGCAATATTGGAGCTTGGGATATCGGCAAGGATGTTTGACAGGGTGGTGCGGGTGGCAAGGACGATTGCCGCGCTGGATAATAAAGACACGATCGAATCTCATCACATCAGTGAAGCGATCTCGTACAGATCGCTGGATCGCAACCTGTGGTAATGAGGGCGAATAAATGCCGATTGTAAGCTTCCCGGAGTTCGAGCAATACAGGACTCAAGGATTCAAAGGTATATTTGTAGGTGGATGTGTGAGCCGCGGAGATGGATCAAGCTTCCGCGCCAAGGCACACGCCCACAATGAGCCCTATATTAAGGAAGGGAACGCAATTGTAAAGAATGAGCAGGGCAACCCGAAGATGCAAGAGCGCTTCGGATGGATATGCGTGAGGAGCGCAAAGCGGCTATACACGCGGCCTGGCCAGCCAAGTAATTTGATGTGGCACGAGTTGTGCCATATACTGACGCCCGGACACAGCCACGATGATGTCTGGAGGGCGAAGGCGAAAGAGTATGGTGTATATATAGGTAAGCGGTACATAAAACAAAGGAGAACCAGAATGGAAACGAAAGAGATGACAGTAGCAAAGGAGACCATGGATATAGAGGCAATGAAGGCGGTAATAAACGATCAGGATGCGAAACGTATGGGACCGGCCAAAACCGGCGGAGTTTGGTTTAAGAGCAGTAAGACGGGGACACTGTATCGCGTGAATAAAGAAGGCGAAATATACAAGGTAGTGGAGACAAGAGAGTCCGCGCCAGCGACCAACAAGAAGGCCAATAGGACTACAGGCGGTCCATCGCGGCAGGAGATGATGGAAGAGGCGAGGTCGAAAAAAATAAAATACTTCCGCATACTATCCAAGATCGAGCTGATACAGGCGCTGGCCAAAGAGACCACACCGGAGATGCTTGCAAAGATACAGGGAGAGGCTATAAAAAGATGGAAGGGTGATAAAACGACGAAAGCATAAATAAAGAATGAGACAAACTATTAATCTAACGTTTGAAAAGGGCGACTGAGGTTGACTCTGTCGTCGAGGACAAATTAAAATATGATTGCATAAAGCACAAAATAAAATAAACTACCCCCACGTCTACTCACATTAATATTTCATGAGTGGTCCTCACAAGCTTTGAAATGTCACATTTCGCAGACCTCCATACAGAGTAATGAAAATCTTCCATAACCGCAGTGTGCGCCATGGTATGTTGCGCAAAGAAAAAATAAGTGCGAATGAGCTTGACAAGCCCTTCTTATGTGGTATACTATGTGTATGGTTAGCCAAGAATATGCGAATTGGAAAGCGAGCTAAAAAAGGAGGCAAATATGTTTGAGAGATTTACTAGGCCAGGGAAAAGTTTTAAGTCGCGCATAACTATACAACGAAGTTCAATACTTGGAGTGAACCTCGCTGCGACCGAGGAATTTAAATTTAAGAATTATAAATTTGCAGTTTTGTTTTTTGACTTATCGATTAAAAGAATAGGCATTCGATTAACAAATGACAAAAGCGAGGATGGTGCTATAAAAGTTAGGGTACGGGAGAAAGTGGGCGCTCTTTTATCAGCGAAATCATTTTTGAATTACTACAAACTGCACGATTACGCGGGTAAGACATTTGATGTGATATGGGATTCAAAGGAGAAGATGGTTGTATTTGATTTAAAAAGATAATAAACATAAAAAGCGAGCCAAACTGCGCTAACAGTTGGCTCGCTGGAGAAAAGCAAAACATACCCACTGGACAGCAGGCATAGGCCTTTCTCTTTCATATAAAGGATACACTCAAGAAGTATGTTTGTCAAGAACAGAGACTTAATCATAAAAAAAAGGGGGGGAGGTGAAATACATGGGAGTGATAAAAGAAGAGGATGTTATGGGGTACGTTGTGGATCGGGAGTATGTATGTTGCGACTGCATAGATGAACAGGAAAAGGCAGAAGCGACGCAGAACGAGATCATTACTCGGGATAATGTAGAAAATGGTGATGAGTTTTATTTTTGTGACCGCTGTGATGAGGCGATCGCGTAAAGGAAAATGGGTACTAACCAAAGAGGAGAAAGCAATGCGGAAATATAAGATTATGGCCAGAGCGAAGATGCTTGGTTATGTTGAGGCATTAAACGGAAAAGAGGCTGCGGAGAAATATGGTAACGGTGAATATCAGAGCGTAGATAACACTATAGAAAGACCCGTCATGGTGGTGCTGGACTCGGACGTGGCACCATTATTGAAGGATTTCCGCGAAAGCAATGAATTGTCGCGCCGAGAGGCAGCAGCCAAGCTTGGTGTGACACGCATGACGCTATACAGGCTGGAAAAGCGCGTACACAAGCCCAACAAGACCACATTACAGCATATGAAAGAGGCGGGCATAATATGATAGTCATCGACCAAAAATGCTGAAGATCGCGCAGGAGCGTGGATGTGTGATGGTGAAAAATTAAATGAAACATATATCAGAAAATGAATAGACTTACGCAGATTGTTGCGCATAATGTCGTGTAACAAATGCTCGGAGAAAGGAGATGTACATAAAATGGCGGTGGTTCGTGAGTTGATAACGTCCGGCGCGGGGTCGGGCATAATAGTAGAAGCATTAAAGCGGGCGCTGAGATTATGGCGAAAGCAGAGAGGGAAGGGTAAGACATGAGTGGTAAGGACATGATGACTATTAAGGAAATGTCGGAACTCACAGGAATAGGCGTTAACACAATTCAAAGAAAATCCTGGAGAAAAAATAATAGTTTTCCTGCGGATAGAGTAGGAAGGCAAATACTCGGATATAGACCATTGGTTGAAAAGTGGATGATAGATGAGACCAATGGCAATAATTAAAGACGTAGCACCAAAACCTTGTATTAGTAGAAAGACAAACTGCACTGAAAATAGGCAGGAGACTGCCTGTGTTAAAAAAGACTTCGAGGATTGGTTTAGAGGATCGAATGGCTAAAGTCTCCGGCGTAGGCACAGAACGCATTATAAATGGGAAGAAGTATTTTCCAATTTATCATCGTATTAACGGGCAGAAGGTTATCAATACAAGCGTTAAGGCAGAATCCATAACGGAAGCTCGACGTCAATTAGAATCCAAAATAAAGGAGTTTTACACAATGACCCAAACAACAGTAGATGTTGCTGTAAGCCTTGAAGTCGTCAGAGAGGCTCTTCGCAGAGATGTTGCCGGAGACTTCTCTAATACGAAGGACTCAAAATATCTTGTAGAAAACACTTTTACACGCCTATTTATTGAGTTCCCTAAAAAGTATTATCCGAGTCTCTCAAGGTGCGATAATCTTCCGGTTGGCTTCTTCAAAAGATATAAGTCATATTTTTGTGAAGAACTTAATCGCACAACAGGGCTACGGGCTGAGATAATCCGTATTAAATCATTAATGCCTCGAATCAAGCATCTTGGCTATTGTACGGCGCAAGATGTTGAGCAGGTCAGAGATATGCCTACGCCTAAAGGAGTTGCTCGATCACTCCCCAAGGTTTCCGATGCACAGATAATCAGGCTTCTACTATATATAAAGAAGGACAGGCCCGACTACTACAAGCCAATTAAGTTTATGGCTATGGTAGGCAGAAGGGTAAAAGAGACTTGTAGTATAACAATGAGAGATGTGGATGGCGGCTTTGATAATCCTCTTGTTATTCGCACAAAGCCATTGACCGCCAAGAATAAAAAGGTTTTGCCGCCACCTATATATCTTGATGACCCGGAATTAAAGGCACTTATTAAAAGTGCGATGGCTAATAATAGAACTGTTTGGCTGTTTCCCTCAAGGCACGGAAAGAAGATTACCCCTAACAATATATGGAAATATCTTAATGACATTGTGGAGCGCGTGATAGGGGTTAGAGTAACATCCCATACTCTACGCAAGATATTTCTTACCAAAGCTAATAGGGGCGGGTTAAATAAAGATTCAATGGATATGGCGAATATAAAGAATGTGGCGGTAATGATGAAGCATTATGTGGAGAGCACACCTGAAGGACAGGCGAAACTGCTTGCAAAGATGAGGGGCGAAGATGTATAATCTTGGTTGTAAGAAAAGTTGTAAATGGGGGAGTTACCGTCGGGTAGGGCATGGAGTCCTTCCCTCACCACCACTAAACCGTTTTGGCTCCGGGGTCAAAAAGTGTTGTGTTACTTTTTGCCCCTCCGCCCCGCATACGCGTAAGCGAGGGCGTGCCTAGCGGCAAAACGGTTTTAAGGGAAAACCTAAATCGGTTTTCCCTTAATATTTCCTTTCCCTTATGTTGAAGCACAGAGGGAAGGATTCGAAAAAAAGGGGTTTGGGGGAAAAGATTGTTTTCCCCCAAGGGTATCGTCTGACCGCACCAGTTGTTTTAAAGGCATTTTCGTTTGGCGACGGAAGTGCCTTTTTCTTTCCAAAACTCTGCTTTTATATTTTAGGGACGGTTCCGAATCCAATCTCCGACCTGTCCCCGTATGCAACCCAGACCTGTCCCTTTCCCAAGCAGCTACCTATATAGATGCTTTTAGTTGCAAAATTACTGCAAAAATCTTTAAGAAAATAATCGGTTTAGAGTATAATGGGGATAGGTGTAGGTTTGGAAGAGGGACAGGTCTGGGATGTGAACGAGAACCGTCCCGAAATCCCAAAAATTTAGCATGCTGTCCAAAGAAATGATACACCCTTATAGGGTGCAGGCCAATGACTGATACGAGAATATATCGTAAAATCTTCTGTTCTCTGCTTATAGGTCATTTTATAATTGTGAAATGTGCATTTGCAGGTATAGAGAACCGTCCATTAAATACTTCCGAGGCTACATTATTGGAGAAAGGTAAATTTTCTGCTGCATCTGGCGCGGAGTTCCTGAGACAGCCTAATTACGACAAAGAATTAAACTGGCCTACAGATTTCGAGTGCGGAATTTATGATAATCTGGAATTTGATATTGAGATACCATGTCGGTATATAAATTTTAAAGACGGTGAAACAAAAGATTCGAATGGATTGGGCGACGTAGCGATATGGCTGGGATTTAACCCTATTAAAGAAACTGATATGTGCCCGGTCATGTCCGCAGCGCTTAGTATTAAGACGCAAAGTGGCAACTGGAAAAATGGATCAGGAACAGGCGGCACCGATTATCAGATTCTCTTGTTGCTATCCAAGACCTTTGGCGCTCTTTCAGCCCTTGTTAATTTAGGGTATACGGTTGTGGGCGACTCACCGGATACAAGTTACAGGGACACGTTTAGTTATAACTTCGCACTAAAATACGCTATAGTCAAAGATTGGACAATAGTCGGAGAGATATACGGCCAGACGAATCCGAATAAAGATGAGGTTAGGGATCCGTGGGATATGTTGGGCGGGTTTATTTATAATGTAACCGATTGTTTCGCCATAGATTTTGGAATTGGCGCAGGGCTGACTAATGCCAGTCCGGATCTAAGAATGACGGCCGGGATAACTTACACGTTTTAAATAGCAGGAAAAAAGGGTCAGACCTTGGAATATGAAGATATGCCCTTGTAAATAATGACATCATATGATACTATCACAATCCGATGTCAATCTTCTAATCGGAAGCCGGGAGAATCAGTAGGACATGTATAGTAAATTGAGCAGACATCCATATTGCGCTCGCATAATCATAACGGGCGTATCTTTTATTGCGGTTTTTTCCATCGTTTTTTTGCCCGTCGCGCCTGCTCAGGCGGCAGATGACTCTACTCTTACTGCCACTCCCGTATGGGAAGACCTGGGGCCGGGGCAGATCCGATCGAACGCCGTCAACAATTTTGTGAATGTGGAAGGAATGAATAGTACCTATAATCCCACGACCGGAGCCATCACGAAGGTGCTGGTGGATCCGGGGAATAGCAATATCATTTATGCGGGCTCGGTCAATGGCGGTATCTGGAAGACCACGGACAACGGTACAAACTGGAACCCCCTGACGAACCGGCTGTCATCGCTATCCATCGGAGCCATGAACTTTGACTCGACCGATGCGACCAATAATACCATAATCGCCGGCACCGGAAAGCAGAGCGCGTTTGGATTTGTGAGCGGTCCGCTAACGGGGATACAGTATTCCACGAATGGGGGGACTTCCTGGGTCGAAAAAAGAGGAACCGCCGCAGATATTTATGGTAAGGACATCACCGGCGTTGCCGCACGGGGGACTGTCATGATGGCCACCGTTCGCGACATGGACACCCCTATAACAACGGTAGGCCTATACCGGAGCACTGACGGCGGCACGACTTTCAGCAATTCCGTGACCGGCCTTCCCGTAGGCAATATCCAGAACCTGGCAGCCGACCCATCAAACACCACCCGGTTCTACCTCTCCGTTGTCAATGGCAACGACACCATGACCGGAATCTATCGGAGCGATGACACAGGAGCGAGTTGGACTCAGGTCAAGGTAGTAATAGGATTGAAAGCAAGTGGAACGTCCAAAGCCGATGGACGGATCCTGCTATCCGTAGGCGCGGGGGGTGTGCTCATCGCCCAGGTTCAGCAAGGCAAAGATCTTCTTGAGATCTGGCGCACCGCTGACCAAGGGAGCACCTGGAAAGACCTGGGAATACCCTCTACCCCTAATTTCACAGGACTTTTCCCCGGCAATCAACCCGAAGTCCATGGGGCAGTCCTGGCGGATCCGAGCGACCCCTATGTCGTATATGCCGCAGGGGATACCCAATACACGAACACAAACTCCTCGATCGGGGCAAATCAGTGGACCTGTCCGATATTCCGCGGGGTTTATAATCCAGACACGGGCGTTACTATCTGGACATATATCACCAACGATAATACCTTAAGCGGCTCCGCGCCCCACGCCGACTCCCGGACCTTTGCCGTGGACTCAAACGGCAGGCTTCTCTTCGGAGGGGACGGGGGACTCAACGCCTATTCATATCCCGCGACGACAAAACAGTATGACTGGTTCCCTATCATGAACAACCTTCGGACCACGGAGATGACCCAGTCGTGCTGGAATTCCATAACACATACCGCCTCCGCGGCCGCCCAGGATGTGGGGGCCTATTATCAGTTTCCCGGCCAGAAGGGTAGCTACGACTGGTCTTCCACCAGAGGCGGAGACGGCGGCCCCGGTCCTGTTAATGTCGTAACCTTCAAGGATACTAATATTTCCGTTGTCTACGCCAGCTCACAATATCTTGGCGGTTTTAGGCGGTTTGAAGTAGGGAAAACGGATGATGCAGTGACGGCCGCCACAACCCTGACCAGAGTGGAACCCTACCTTCTGAATGGCTCTAATAAGGTCTATATTGTCGGGGATGCCGGCTATATGTCTTTTCTTTCCTCAGTCGCTTTGAATCGGGCTAACCCGAATAAGATGGCCATTGGCGGAAAATATCTCTTCATCGGAACTGACGACCCGAACCAAAAGGTCGTATCGCCTGATTACTATTATGAATTCCCCGTAACCTCCATCCTCACCCCTACAAACGAAATCAGTTCGCTGGCCTATGGCACAAATGACAAAGGCTTAAATACTAAACCAAATGCACTGCTTGCAGGGGCCGGATACAATGCCACAACCAAAGGCTACCTCTATTACACCGCGAACGCCGATCCGGCAATAGCCATGACTCCCCTTGTCAACTATGACGGCAAGTATGTCTGGAAGGCGATATTCGACGAGCGGGACGGCAACAGATTTTATGTCGCCGATGGTGCGGATGTCTGGCGTTCCACCAATACCGGGGTCGCTTTCTCAAAGATCAATGGCGAAGGAACCGGCAAGCTCCCTGATACATTTGTGGATCGCCGGGGGCTTGCCTTTGCATCCGCAAACGGCGTGAATACCCTTTTCGTCGGCGGGGTTAGCAATATAAAAGACGGCAGCGGCATCTATGTTTCCCGGTTCACGGGGACTGCCGGTGATGAAACGACACCCACCTGGTCGTCTTTCGGAGGCAGCCTGGCCAACGCCCCCGTTTATGGACTCAGTTACGATACCACGGACGACGTCCTCCTGGTCAATCTTCTGGGGCGAGGCGCCTGGGCGGTATATGACCTCACAACCTATTTTCCCGAAGCCACAAGCCTGACATTCGGGAAAGCAGATAACGACAGCGCTCCCGCCTTTCTTCTAACCGATGGAACGGCAGTGGGTGCCAGTACCACCTTCAGTCGCGGCCTAGTCAAGTCCGGCGCAGGCACACTTACTCTAAGTGGTACCAACACATATTCAGGCGGAACTACAATCTCTTCCGGCGTGTTATCCATTGCCGGTACGGGTTCCTTGCCGGGTTGGAATACCAGTGGAAGCTATAGTGTTGCCAATGGCGCGGCACTGGCGGTGGGGGATGGCGTGCCAGATGCCAGCATTGTCACCATTGTCGGCACCTCCAACTTCCTGAGCGGAGCAAGCCTGGGCTTCGATACCTCGGCCGGTAATCGTGCCTATGCCGCTGTTATCGGCGATACTTCTGTCGGTAAGCTTGGTTTGGTCAAGATCGGCGCCAACACGCTTACGCTCTTAAATAATAACACCTACACAGGCGTAACTACTATTAGTGCCGGCAATATAAGTGTTGCAACGATCGGTAACGGTGGTGTGGCAGGTAACCTGGGCAAGGCTACGAATGCCGCCGGAAACCTTGTCTTCAACGGCGGCACTCTGCAATACACCGGTGCCACCGCCAGTACGGATCGTAATTTCACCATCAATACCGGCAAGACAGCGACGATCGATGTCACCACCAATAACCTTACAATGTCCGGCGCTTCGACCACGACTACGGGAGCACTAACTAAGACAGGCGCCGGCACTCTTATTCTTAGCGGCGCCAACGCATATACAGGAGCCACGACAGTAAGCGCCGGAACGTTAAAAGCCGGAGTAGTAACCCAAGCATTTGGTGTTGGCTCAGCTGTGACGGTGGGTGCCGCAGGGACATTGGATCTATGCGGTTTTAACGAGACGATAGGATCGCTTGCGGGAGCAGCCGGCGGTATAGTAACTAACACGGGAGCCGCCGGAACATTGACCGCAGGGGATGCCAATGCGACCACATTTTCCGGAGTAATCAAGGACGGCACCGGTACAACGAGCCTCACTAAGCAGGGTACAGGCACGCTTACTCTAAGCGGTGCCAACATATATTCAGGTGGAACGACAATCTCTTCCGGCGTGTTATCCATTGCCGGGAAGGGTTCCTTACCGGGCTGGGACACCAGCGGGAGCTATAGTGTTGCCAGTGGTTCAGCATTGGCGGTCTATAATGCAGTAATCAATAGCGAAATTACAACCATGCTCACTACTACAAACTTTGCCGCCGGCTCCGCGTTAGGTTTTGACACTGCCGCGACCACGACGCGTACCTATAGCGATACTTTGGCCGATACATTGCAAGGTAAGCTCGGCCTGACCAAGCTTGGCGCCGGTACTCTAACCCTAAACGTCGTCAACACCTATACCGGCGCGACTACGATCACTGCAGGCATATTAAATGCAAATTCAAGCGCGGCGCTGGGAGCCCCGACCAACACGCTCGTCTTTAACGGAGGAACTTTACAGGCAGGCGCCGCGATAACCTCAGCAACCACACGTTTAGTGACGTTGACAAGCACAGGTATCATTGACACTAATGGCTACGACGTGAGCATAGCAGGTGTGATGAGTGGCGCCGGCGGCTTGACCAAGACCGGTGCAAGCACTCTTACTTTAAGCGGTGACAACACATATACCGGTGCCACGACAGTCAGTGCCGGAACGTTAAAAGCCGGAGTAGTAACCACAGCCTTTGGTAATAAATCGTCCGTGACTTTGAACGGAGGGAGCCTTGATCTTAATGGCTATAGCAATACAATCGGTCCACTTAATGGTATTGCAAGCAGCACGGTCGCCCTCGGATCAGAAACCCTTACCATTACGACCACAGCCGCGACCGTGACCAGCGCCAGCATAAACGGTAACTATGCCGGTGTAATTTCAGGAGCAGGCGGGCTGACTGTGGCCGGCACCGGCGGCACCGGTGGCACGCAAATCTTAACGGGCGCCAACACCTATACAGGCACGACTACTATCTCCGACGGCACTCTCCAGATCGGTGACGTCGTCAGTGACGCCGCAACCACAGGAACTCTCGGAACAGGCACTGTCATAAACAACGCGACCCTCACATTCAAGCGTACTGATAGCCTTACTGTATCGAATGCCATCTCTGGCTCCGGCGTACTTAAGCAAGAAGGCACAGGCATTCTTACTCTAAGCGGTGCCAACATATATTCAGGTGGAACGACAATCTCTTCCGGCGTGTTATCCATTGCCGGGAAGGGTTCCTTACCGGGCTGGGACACCAGCGGGAGCTATAGTGTTGCCAGTGGTTCAGCATTGGCGGTCTATAATGCAGTAATCAATAGCGAAATTACAACCATGCTCACTACTACAAACTTTGCCGCCGGCTCCGCGTTAGGTTTTGACACTGCCGCGACCACGACGCGTACCTATAGCGATACTTTGGCCGATACATTGCAAGGTAAGCTCGGCCTGACCAAGCTTGGCGCCGGTACTCTAACCCTAAACGTCGTCAACACCTATACCGGCGCGACTACGATCACTGCAGGCATATTAAATGCAAATTCAAGCGCGGCGCTGGGAGCCCCGACCAACACGCTCGTCTTTAACGGAGGAACTTTACAGGCAGGCGCCGCGATAACCTCAGCAACCACACGTTTAGTGACGTTGACAAGCACAGGTATCATTGACACTAATGGCTACGACGTGAGCATAGCAGGTGTGATGAGTGGCGCCGGCGGCTTGACCAAGACCGGTGCAAGCACTCTTACTTTAAGCGGTGACAACACATATACCGGTGCCACGACAGTCAGTGCCGGAACGTTAAAAGCCGGAGTAGTAACCCAAGCATTTGGTGTCGGCTCAGCTGTGACGGTTGGAGCCGCAGGGACGTTGGATCTATGCGGCTTTAACGAGACGATAGGGTCACTCGCGGGAGCAGCCGGCGGTATAATAACTAACACGGGAGCAGCCGGAACATTGACAGCAGGAGACGCCGCTTCGACCACCTTTTCCGGAGTCATTCAGGACGGCATCGGTACAACGAGCCTCACTAAGCAGGGCATAGGCACACTTACTCTGGACCGCGCCAACACATACACAGGAGCCACGACAGTCAGCGTCGGAACGTTAAAAGCCGGAGTGATAACCACAGCCTTTGGCGATAAATCGTCCGTGACCTTGAATAATACGGACGGTGGCGGCCTCGACCTTAATGGTTTTGATAATACGATCGGTTCGCTTGATGGTGTCGCAGGCAGCACTGTTGCTCTCGGCTCAGGAATTCTAACGACCGGCGCCGGCACAAGCGATAGCTATGCCGGTGTAATTTTAGGCTCAGGCGGGCTGACTGTGGCCGGCGCAGGCACACAAATCTTAACGGGCGCCAATTTGTATTCAGGCACGACGACTATATCCGGCACAAGCACTCTCCAGATCGGTGACGCTGGAACCACAGGCGCTCTCGGAACAGGTCCTGTCACCAATAATTCATCTCTAGTATTTAACCGTACCGGTAGCCTTACCGTATCTAACGTCATCTCCGGCACAGGTACTCTTAAGCAAAAAGGCGCAGGCACGCTCATTCTAAGCGGGAGAAATCTCTACGTCGGAGGCACGCAGATCAATGCGGGTACGCTGCGGATAGGAGATCCTCAAGCTCTTGGCACGGGAGCAGTCGCGAACAACGCAACCCTCGATATCGGCTCGATTACATTGACCATCGGAGGCGACTATGCTCAGGCCGCGACTGCTACGCTTATGGTTGCGGTAAGCGGCGCTTCGAACGGTTCAATAGTCGCGACAGGAAAGGCTACCGCTGCAGACGGTTATGCCGTCGCACTAAATATCTCGAATTATGTGCCCAATAACCAAACCTATAAGATCATAGGCGGCGCGGCCGGAGGCGACATAAAAACACCTACAATCACCACCCCAGGATATAACAATGCCCTATTCACCGCGACGACTGTAGGCAATGATTTAATATTGACCGCAAGCCGTAGTGCCGCGAACGGTTTCGCTGCCGATGCCGGACAGGGAGATCCCAACGCCGCTGCCGTCGGCACCGTGCTGGATAACATCACAAATCCGACGCCCGGTATGCAGACCGTGCTGAATACGCTCGACGGATTAAGCGATTCGCAGGCGGCTTCAAGCCTCGATACGATGACCCCTGAAGTCAACGCGGGAGTTATCGATACGAGCACGACCGCTCTGAATAATTTTGTCGGGGTTGCCATCGACAGAGTGGAAAATATCCTGACGATCGCTATGGCGCCGGATCCTGCTAAGACAGGCATGTCTGCGGGCGATGAGGATAAGACCAATGGCATCTGGGGCAAAGGTTACGGCAGTTATCTGACCCAAGGGATGCGTAATAATATAGCCGGATACGACGCCTGGAACGCCGGCACCGCGCTCGGCGCCGACCATATTTTTCTGGATTGCTTTACCCTTGGCGCAAGCGGCGGATACGCATATGGGAATGTAGATTCGGATGTCAATAACGGAAATACTTACATCAGCAGCGCGCAAACGACCGTGTACGGCGGATATTCAGACCAAAATCTGCCATTCTTCATCGACGCGGCCGGCTCGTTCGCGTATAACTGGTATAACGGTAAGCGCGATATAAATGTCGGGAATGTCATATTGAATACGGCAAACGCCTCATACGATGGCCGGCAATATGGCGTCTATATCGGCGGCGGATATAAATTCAATCTGACGAAGAATATTGAATTTACACCGCTCATTTCGCTTCAGTGGAATCATCTCTGTCTGGACAGCTATACAGAAACCCAGGCTGGGGCGTTGAATTTAAGCGTAGCCAGCCAGGACTATGATCAGCTTCAGTCCGGCATCGGCGCCCGGATCGCCTCTCCCAGGAAGTGTGCCTGGTGCACCTTCACTACGGAAGCCCATGGAAAATGGTTCTATGACTTCATCGGGGATCCTTTCGCGGCTACATCTAATTTTAATGGCGGCGGCGCGGACTTCGGATCGAACGGCTGCAAGCCGGCGATTAACAGTTTCAATGCCGGCGGCCAGCTGATATTCGATTTCAAGAACGACGTCTCGATAATCGGCAACTGCGATACCGAGATGAAGGATCAGTTCTTCGGGATATATGGCTCGGTGACGCTCAGGTATGATTTCTAAGGTTTTTTGTCTTGTTTCATCATCTAAGAGGGGTTATACTTACTATATAAGCAAGGACGTGGCGTATGGCTAAAATAAAAGTTGCGATCATCGGAGTGGGTAATTGCGCATCTTCGCTGGTGCAGGGTATAGAGTATTATAAAAATGCGAAGGGCGATGATTTTATTCCCGGATTAATGCATGTTGATCTGGGGGGTTATCATATTAATGATATAGAATTTTCAGCCGCATTTGATATCGATAAGAACAAAGTCGGAAAAGACTTAAGCGAAGCCATCTACGCGAAGCCTAATAATACGAAAGTATTTGCCAGGGTTCCCCGTTTGGGCGTCAAGGTCCGCCGCGGGATGACTCATGATAGTCTCGGCAAATATCTATCGAAGATCATCACGAAGGCCCCTGGTAAGACCGATGACGTATGCGGTATATTAAAGAAAACAAAGACGGACGTGGTAATTAATTACCTCCCTGTCGGTTCGGAGGAGGCGACCAAATGGTATGTAGAACAGGTACTGAATGCCGGATGCGCCTTTATAAACTGTGTGCCTGTCTTTATCGCCCGCGAAGAGTACTGGCGGAACCGCTTTAAGGAAAAATCCCTGCCGATAATAGGTGATGACATAAAATCGCAGCTGGGTGCCACGATATTGCACAGGGTTCTGACAAATCTATTTTTGGATAGAGGGATGCCTATAGTCCACACTTACCAGCTCAATACCGGCGGGAACACAGACTTCCTTAATATGAAAGAAGCAGAGCGTCTTGTATCAAAAAAAATATCAAAAACAAACTCGGTCGTTTCCCAAATACAGAATAGAGGCATGAGCATACATAAGGACGATGTCCATATCGGACCGAGCGATTACGTTCCCTGGCAAAAAGACAACAAGATCTGTTTTTTGCGTATAGAGAGCATGCATTTTGGAGATATTCCCATGAATCTGGAATGCCGGCTTTCGGTCGAAGATTCTCCCAATTCCGCCGGCGTAGTGATAGACGCGATCCGCTGCGCCAAAATAGCGCTGGATAACGGGATATCGGGCGCGCTTTTGGGGCCCAGCGCTTATTTGGAAAAATCCCCTCCCGTGCAATATGATGATCATACGGCCAGAAAGATGATGGAAGATTTTATTTCAGCATATGGAAACAAGAATAAAAACAAAAACCGAAGAAGGAAATGATCTTAAGTGGCCGATCCATTAGGGAAAATTATCAGATCTGTAGCAAAGTATCCCGGCCTTATCCTGGCCGGGACAAAGATCACGCCGGACCAGGTGACGCTTTTAGGATTCTTAGTTAACTGTATAGTCGCCTATTTTATCGCCTTAGGGCGCTCGGGTTATCTGATGGCCGGTATTTTGATCTGGGTCGCCGGTTTTTTTGACGCCCTCGACGGAAGCGTAGCACGGATCACCGGCAGGGTTACGGTATTCGGTAATTTTCTTGACTCGGTTATCGACCGTTATTCGGACTGTGTGATTTATCTGGGGATATTAGCGCGCTTTTTAAAGTCTGGCGAAATGAGCTATGTCATACTATCCGCGGTCGCGATGATCGGATCTTTTGCCGTAAGCTATACACGCGCCAAGGCAGAATCGCTGGGCCTTAAATGCGAAGTCGGGATCATGCCGCGGACAGCGAGGATAGTCATTCTCGGCGCCGGCTTTTGCATATCTCAGGTATTCTGGGGGCTTTTAGTGATCGCGGTTTTTTCCCACCTTACGGTGCTTCAGAGAATACTTTATGTCCGCAAAAAACTCGCTTAAAGCACCATGCTCAAATTAATATTTTCATGCCTCTGGTATCTGCTCCCGGCCGCTCTGGCCAATCATGCTACCTCCTGCGGTAACAGGTTATGGTTGCCGCAGATGTTCAGAAGCGGCCTGGCCAGCCTCGCCATACCGATAGATAGGGGCATTAAATGGCGCGGGAGGGAGATACTGGGGAAAAATAAGACATGGAGAGGGCTCCTGGTCGGGATGATAACGGGAGTACTTGCGGCCGGGATCCAGGCGATCCTGTTTTTCAATGTGGACTTTTTCAAGAAGAACACCCTGGTCGATTATGGGGCGGTTAATTTTGCGTTGCTCGGTTTTCTCATGGGCTCGGGTGCTCTTTTCGGCGATCTGGTAAAAAGTTTTATAAAAAGGATGCTCAATAAGCCATCCGGCAAACCATGGTTTCCATGGGACCAGCTTGACTGGATCGCGGGGGGCATTATTTTAAGTTCTATCGTTTATGTCCCCCCGGCCGGGATAGCGTTAGTTACCGCTGTGCTATATGTGGGCGTTCACTTATGCTCCGACCGCATCGTCTGCCGGATGGGAATAAAGAAAAGAGAGGAAGTGAATTGACCGAGATCTTCAGGTGCATACACAGCGCCGCCTTCTGGTTTCTGGCATTCTTTTATACCGTTATAATACATGCGGTTTCATATATAGCGGCTCTCTTCATAACAAATGAAGACCGGAAGATCAGGTTTTACCAGAAAGGGGCAAGGCTGTGGGGGTCTCTTATGGCAGGCGCTTCGATGGTGAAGATAAAAGTTTTCGGGCTGGAAAACATTCCGGATGATACGAATGTCATCTTCGCGCCAAACCATCAAAGCTATCTCGATATATTTATTTTGCTAAAAATCCTGCCCGGCCCGTTCAGGTTTGTTATAATGCGAAAACTTTTTAAGGTCCCGATCATAGGGCGCCATATCACACAGGCCGGTTTTATATCCCTGGATCGCAAGGACAGGAAGAGATCCATCGAGACGATCCATCTGATAATAGATCTGCTTAAAAAAAATGAATCTTTTGTTATTTTTCCCGAGGGGAAATTGACAAAAGACGGGGGTATCGGTGAATTTGGCAGGGGGGCCTCGATCATCATCCAGCGCAGCAGGAAACCGGTGATCCCCATATCTATCGACGGGACTTTCGGCGCGCTGCCTAAGGGCGCCTGGAAGCTGCGGCCCGCGGAAGTTAGGGTGAATATCGGAAAACCGGTTCACTTTGAAAAGCATTACGGCGACCTCGATAAAAAGACTTCTTTAGACCTGGGCAATAAGCTTAAGAGTCTGGTCGCGGGTCTTATGGATAAAGGGCGGGCGCTCTCATGCTGAAAAGATCGGTTAGGGTCCTGCATTCAATATTATGGTGGACGGATTGGGTTGTAATAATGCTCCTGGGAATTGTTTTCGATTCTGTGGTCTGGCCAGGTAACAGGATCATGTACAGGAAGAGCGAGTATTTCTGGGCCTGGACACTCATGAAGCTGGGCGGCATAAAATTAGAGATCGGGGGCCTGGAGAACTTACCTAAAAATGAAGTCGTCGTCTATATGGCCAATCATCAGAGCGACCTGGACTGGCCTGTTATTTTCATGGCCGTCCCCGGCCAGTATTTATTTTTAGCAAAAAAAGAGCTTTTCGATGTGCCGATATTCGGAACATATATGAGGATTCAGAAATATATACCTATTGAAAGAGACAAGATACGGAAGTCGTTCAAGACATATAACGACGTGGTAAGCCTGATCGAATCGGGGAACTCGATCGTCATATACCCCGAAGGCACACGCTCTTACAATAAGGAGTTACAGAGGTTTAAGTCTTTCAGTTTTGCCTTTCTGCGGGAGGCGAGGGTGAGGGTTGTCCCGGTAGCCATCGACGGCAGTATAGACATCCAAAAAAAAGGCAGCAAGCTCATCAGCTCCGGGAAGGTAAAAGTAACGATACTTCCGCCTATCGGCTTCGACGATATCTACTATATGGATACAAAGCGATTCTGCTCGGCCGCGTCAAACAGGGTGCGGCAGGCGCTATCGGAAGCTTTAGACAAGAAAGATACTGTCGATCAAACTTAAAGAAATGGCCGTGTCATGAAGATACTATCTGTATTTTTAATATGTTTCTATTTACTTACAGGATGCGGCATTCTTTTCGCGGCTCCCGAGGAGGTCTCGAGCATGAGCTATGTATGCCGGGATGGTGCAGGCGCCAGCAGGTGGCGCGCAGATACCCAAATAATGAGCCAGAGCCCCGGAGTCTATGTCATGATAGAGAAGGCCGAAGGCTTTCACTCAAGCTTTAAAGGCCGCGTATCCTGGGTGGCTCGGATGGAGTTCGAGCGCACCGAAGACAGTATCAGACCCATGAGACTGGAGAAGCGCGTCTTCGACGAAAAGGGGAGCCTGATCAGGGTCGAAAAACAGGAGTTTGATCTTGCCAATAATACCGGCACATGTACGCATGAGGAGCCCGAAAGAAATATTTCCCGCACAAAAAATTTTAAGTTCAATAAAGATGTTGTGACCCGGCTCTCCCTGGGGCTTTATGCCCAGAAATTCCTCGCAAGCGGGAAGACCAGCCAAAGCCTCCAGATGGTAAGCGAGGAGCCCAATGTTTATGATATCGAGCTAAGGCTCCTGGATAAAGAGATAATAGACCTGAACGGCCGTAAGGTGCCGGCATACCGCCTGTGCATCGACCCTTATCTCGGGCTCCTCGGATTTGCGAAGATATTTTTGCCGAAGGCCTATGCGTGGCACTCCGCCGCGCCGAAATATGAATGGCTCAGGTACGCGGGGTTAGAAGGCGGCATAAACTCCGCCAAAGTGGAAGTGACGGTGGTTGACCATGATCGAAAAGCTTTTTAAATATCGGACGGACAGTATTTCCACTCAGGCGTTTCGTTATGTTTTGGCCGGGGCCCTGGCGTATGCGATCGACTATAGCACGCTCGTCATGCTTACGAATATCTTCAAGCTTCATTATTTAACATCCGCGGCGATAGCTTTTATGCTGGGAGCGGCGGCGAGCTATATCCTCAATATCACGTGGGTTTTCGATGGAAGAATATTTAAAAACAAATATCTGGAGGCCTCCGTCTTCTTCGCGATCGTGATCACAGGCCTTTTTTTAAACCATTACTGCATCCTGTTTTTTACCGAGACGGTGAAGCTGCATTATATGATCTCGAAATTTATTTCTACGATAGCTGTTGCGGGTTTTAATTTCTCCGCCAGAAAATATGTATTATTCCGGTAAAATTGGGGAGCGGTTAAGAAAGGACAAATAAGTGCTAAATTATATTAAAAATAAATGCAGGCTTCATCAGACCAAATTTAGCTTTGGCGCTACATCAGCTATTATTACCAGTTTAGGGCTCATAATAGGGCTGGATAGCCTGTCACATCCAAAGCTAAGTATTGTAGGCGGGATATTGGTCATCGCCGTGGCGGATAACATATCCGATTCCGTAGGCATCCATATATATCAGGAATCGGAATGTATCCCGGATAAAGAAGTCTGGTTTTCCACATTAAGTAATTTTTTCACAAGGATATTGGTTTCATTTACCTTTATTGCTTTGGTTATTGCGTTACCGATAAGATTGGCCGTGCCCTGTTCGATCGCGTGGGGGCTATTGTTATTGGCCTTTATGAGCTACACGATCGCAAAAGACAGGGGAATAAGCCCATATAAGGCGATCTTCGAGCATCTAAGCATTGCAATTCTTGTTATTATAGCGAGTAACTTCGCAGGCAAATTTTTTATAAGTAAATTTGTGAAAGGATAACAAAGGTAAAATGGGCGATATCGACCGCGAATCTAAATTTGAGCAGTTTAAACACTTTCTACTGGGGAAGGCGCGGACTATCCATGACCCCCAGTTATTCCACAAGCTTTCGCTCATAGCCTTTTTCGCCTGGGTGGGGCTAGGCGCTGATGGGCTTTCGTCTTCTTGTTATGGCCCTGAAGAGGCGTTCCTTGCGCTTAAATCACACATGTTCCTCGGCGTCTTTGTCGCGCTGGCGACTGTTATTACCATATTTGTAATAACCGCGAGTTATTCCCAGATAGTAGAGCTCTTCCCGAGCGGCGGCGGCGGATATCTTGTAGCGAGTAAACTACTTTCTCCTACCCTCGGTATGATATCAGGATGTGCGCTTATCATCGATTATGTCCTCACTATAACGCTTTCGATCGCAAGCGGCGCCGATGCGCTATTCAGCTTTCTTCCTTCGGGCTGGCATGCATTTAAATTGGAGTTTGCCGCGCTCGGGGTACTGGTCCTGATCGTACTTAATTTACGCGGGGTGAAGGAGTCGGTACTGCCGCTCGTCCCGATATTCCTGTTATTTTTGGCCACACACGTATTTGCGATACTGTATGGAATCTGCACGCACCTATCCGATTTTAGTGGTATAGCCGCTACCACGGCGGCGGATGTCCATCAAACCAGCTCAGAGCTCGGTTTGATCGGAATGCTCCTTCTTATCATGCGTTCATACAGCATGGGTGCCGGTACATATACCGGCATTGAAGCCGTGAGTAATGGTATCCCGATATTGCGCGATCCGCAGGTAGCGACAGCAAAAAAGACGATGCGTTACATGGCGATATCCCTGGCGTTTATGGCGCTGGGGCTCATGGTCGGATACCTGCTGTACAGGGTACATTACTGCCCGGGCAAGACGCTCAATGCCGTTCTTTTTGAAAACATGGTCAAGGGATGGGATCCGCATATCGCATATCCGTTCGTTCTTATAACACTCATCTCTGAGGCGGTCTTACTATTTGTAGCCGCGCAGACAGGTTTTCTGGATGGACCGAGGGTCATGGCCAATATGGCTCTCGACAGGTGGTTTCCCGTGCAGTTCACGCTTCTCTCCGAACGATTAGTCATAAAGAACGGCATCATGCTTATGGGGATCTCCGCGCTCATCATCATGATAGCAAGCCGCGGTTCTGTAAAATTCCTTGTCGTTCTCTATAGTATCAATGTCTTCATCACATTCTTTCTATCTCAACTCGGTATGGTGAGACACTGGTGGAAGGTTAGGCATGCTACAGCCAAATGGATGAAGAGGCTTGTGGTGAATGGTCTGGGGCTTGTGTTGACCGCGTTCATCCTGGTGTCAGTAGTAACAATAAAATTCAATGAGGGCGGATGGATCACCATACTGATCACCGGTTCACTTATCGGCGTTGCGGTATTTATTAAGCGTTACTATTATAGTACACGTAAAAAATTAAAACATCTCGACAGGCTTATAATGGCTGCCGAAATTGATAAAAATGAAAAGGTGTGTAAGGCCGCCAGAGTAGTCGCGGCGCCTGCATTTGACCCTGATAGTAAGATAGCGGTACTTCTGGTGAATGGGTTTAACGGCTCGGGACTTCACACCTTACTGAATGTTAAGAGACTTTTCGGCGCTGAATTTAAGAATTTTTTCTTCATCCAGGCTGGTATGCTGGACGCCGAAAGGTTTAAGGGCGCTGCGGAGATTGGAAAACTTGAAGAATATGTAAAAAAAGAGCTCAATCGCTTTGTAGAATTTGTAGAGCACGAAGGTTTTTACGGCCAGGCATTCTCCACCATAGGTACCGATATCGCCGACGAGATCGGTAAGCTCGCCTATTCAATATTTGAACTTTACCCCCAGAGCGTATTCTTCGGAGGCCAGGTTGTTTTCCCTGAGGATACGATATTTACCCGCCTGCTTTACAATCACACCACATTTGCCGTCCAGCGCCGCCTACACCAGCGCGGCATACCGTTCATCATCATGCCCATCCGCGTAAGCTAAGCGCTCGACAACTCAAAAATCAGGATTTATTTATCCCAAAGGGCCGGAGCATCGGTTACGTTCGTAACCAGCAGCTTATCGGAAAAATCGTAGATCACCTTAAGTTTATCACGGGTTTCTTTATCCAGGCGGGAAAATCCTGCTTTTGATATGTATATAAGAAAAGCGTTCTTAGAATTTAGCGCATCCTTTAGTTTATTAATATTACGGAAGACCATCGTTTTACGATCTCCTCCGAAGAAGTAATAAAATTCTGCGTCGTTCACGTCGTATCCCACAAAACTTGTTCCGGGATCCGCCTGCGCAAAAAAATCATTAACAGCCTTGGTCGCCCCGGGAAGATGCGTATTTCTTAATGCTATCTCCTGAAAACTTTTTGGATCCCAGTGCGGGAAGAGAAGCGGAGATACGATGCTTCCCATAAGAAAAGACGCTATGATAGCTACAGTCATAAGGGCGTATTTTTTCGGTATGAGTTTGTATAAACCTATGCCGAATAAGATGCTTAAAGAAGGATATATGGGCAACAGATAGCGCCATGTTCTCCATTTAGCCAGGGAATAGGCAACGATAAAAACAGATGGCCATACAAGAAGCATGAGACTGCTTCTTGTTTTTTTAGTAAGCGATTCATGTATGGCAAAGATTGCGCCAATGACTGCCGCCGGCATGATGATCCAGCAAAATTCACACAACTGACAGATATAACGAACCACCGATCCGGGGTCTCCGCATTGATATCCTCCCGTAGCTACTCTCATGGCATAACCTTGGTAACAGGCGAATGCGTTGTAGGCACCGGTGATTGTTTCACCACCTTTAAAAAATAACCAAAGTGAAGGCGGTATTGCAAAAATAATTAAGCCGCCGATAAAATAAGGGCTCCATAAATCTCCGTATCTCTTTTCGATGATCATGGTGATGACGGCTATGAAAAGAAGCAACACCACGGGCGCTCCTTTTGAAATGGCCGCTAATCCTGCGGATAGGCCAAATAGAAGATAGAAAGATTTGCGCCTTTTTAGGGCAAGCACCAGGAAAAGCATGGAGAGCGTTACGAAGAACATAAGGGGAACGTCATTGGTAATAAATCTTGCAACCCGCGGCACACACCGTGTCAGCAGCACCCCGACGCCGCTATAGAAACCTACTATGTCATTTTTAAGGATTGTTCCAATTATGAAAGCCACTACACATGTCCCCACTGCCAGCAAAAGGCATGGAAGTATCGCGGAAAATACGCTCTTTCCCAGGATTTTTATTGATATTGCGCTTAGCCAGAACGTGAGGGGCGGGTGCTCATTATATATCCATCCGGTATAATCGGTCGGGTTGAACCAGTTATTCGTCCTGGCTATATTCTGCGCTATTGTCGAAAACCATGCAGAATCGAACCTGCAGAAATTATCGTCTCTAAATGCACTACTGAATATAACGCCGGTTGCAAGCAGGAATACGGCAATTCCCAAGATCCAGGTCCTTCGAACATCAAGATCTTCCTGAGGATCGGTATTTAGCCAAGTATTCATGTGGACATTATATAATGCAGAATACTTTTTGTGAAGCACCTTTTATCATCATCTCTAAAACATTACGCGGATATAAATTGTTAAACGGCATAAAAAGCTATATAATAGCTTGTGGATATGATCCGCAAAGTGTTTGACCCGTTTTTCACTACCCGCAATCCCGACCAGGGCGTCGGCCTTGGATTGTCCGTAAGCTACAGTATAATCAAGAGGCACGAGGGAAGCATCGAAGCAAAAAGCGACGGCAAGAATAAAGGCGCTTCCTTTATAATCAAGATACCTGTATGATGAAATGGCAAAATAAAATAGTGCAAGTCAGCGCGTTGACCGTAATAGCGGTATCTATTTTTTGCTGCCATGCTTATTCCGGTAGTGTTGCGGAAGATTCCCTGAAAAAGGGCTTGGAGTACGGGCAGCAGGGCGATAACGATAAAGCGATAGCGGAATTCGGCAAAGTCATAGCAATGGATCCCGCTTCCGCCAACGCCTATTATGGCCGCGCCATCACCTACTATAAGCAGGGCAAGTTAAAAGAGTCCGTTTCTGATTTTGATAAAGTTATAGCGCTTACTCCTGATTCCACCGACGCCTACTATAACCGCGCCCTCGCTTTTTATAAGATGGGTTCATTCGACGCGGCCATAGCTGATTATAATAAAGTCCTGGAGACTAACCCCGGAGCCGTGGATGCATTGTATGGGCGCGGGTTGGCCTATTTCAAAAAAAATGATATAAAACAAGCCCTGAGTGATTATAACAAAGCCATAGAGATAAGGCCGGAGTTTCCATTGGCCTACAGTGCGCGCGCTATAGCATATTTTTCAAAGAAGGATTATGGCAAGACGCTGGCGGACATAAATAAGGCAATAGCTTTAGGGTTCAGATTGCGGCCGTTAAAAGAAACCGCGCCAGAACCTTTGGCGGTTATCCCGGAACCCATAAAAGAAGCCGTGACAAAATCTTTTGCTGCGCCCGGGCCCGAAAAAATCGAACCGTCACAACCCACAGAGAAGGCTCCGGGTAAGTCGAAGGCCAAGAAACCAAGGAGGCACTCGGCCAAAATAAAGATATATGCCCTTACGATTCTACTGATCGTCTGCCTGTCCACGATCCTCATGTTGTTGAGAAGAAGTAGAAAAGCTCAGTAACAATGTCGCTTATTTTTTTATTTCCCGTACAGCACTTTCATTTGTTCTACCGTAGGATTATCAGAGTAATACTCACCCTGTGGCCCGACATATCCGGTGCCGGCCTTTTTAAGCGTTACTGCCGTATATCCGCCTCTTGTATTGGGAATGTTTATTGTTGATGTTTCCTGGGTTTGAAACTGAGATTGTGTAATAGCAGTAACGGGAGCCGGCGCATCTGCTACAACCCGAGCCGATTGAGGCATGACCATGACAGGCTGGGCTAGGGCGGGCGGTGGAACGACAATGTAGCCGCCGTAAGGGTATGGCTGATAGTAGTAATTGCTATAGTAGTAGTATGGAGTGCCTGCTACTACAACAGTAGAACATCTTGGTGGTAGAGAGTCGATAAGCGCTCCTATGGCGAGAGCGGAAACAGCAATATCAAATCCAAGCCAGCCATGCCTATACCAGCTGCCATCACGATAGTAGTGCCTGTCTCCGCCGTTCCAGCCACGCCCGCCTCCACCAGGTCCGCTGTCACGTCCACCGCCGCCACGTCCACCGCCGCCATGCGGCTGGGCGATCGCGTCTCTGCAAGGCAGCGCGAGCGCTAACCCAGCCATAATAACCACCACTGCCATAAATCTCGAATATTTTCTTAGCATGTGCATGCTCCTTTCTTTGCCTTCCATAAGTTAGACATCGAGAATAGCAAAAAAGTTCCAATTGTCTTGACACTACTCAAAAGCAAGAATGCCCTTCCATTTTTCACGCTTATCTGTATAATATAGCATCATGGATTACGCTAAAGCGTTTCATCTGGTCGCAAGGGCCTCAAAGCAACACGCCGTACCATGCGTGCTTATAGGCGGCTTTGCTATAAACTTCTATAAGGTTACACGTAATACGCTGGACGTAGATTTCCTGACAACAAAAGATGATTTTGAAAAGATTAAAAATTCATTAATAGAAGCTGGCTATGCTGAAAATTTTGCGACAGATGTAGCTATTCGCATGTCAGGCAAGACAGGTAATATCGATATCGATTTTATGATCGTTGATAAAGCCACACGTTCCAAAATAATAGAAGCAGGGAATGCAGTCGAGGTTGTCGGAGAAAAACTAATCATTCCTTCCGTTCATCATCTTATAGCACTCAAGCTTCATGCTATAAAGAATAATTTTAAAAATCGAATATTGAAAGATCTGCCTGATGTGATAAAATTGATAAAACTTAATAATATTGATTTTAAAAGCAGCGACTTTAAGAGCCTTTGCCTTAAATACGGGAATGAGAAAATATACAGAAACATAGAAGGGTTTCTTGAACCATGAGTAAAAAGAAATTTAAATTACAGGTACCGGATAAATTTCCTAGTCAGGATAAATGGCTTTCGATGGACGAGTATATCAGGTTTGTTAATTTTTGCGCGAATCATTTTCCAATAAATAAAGTTTCCGTTGCGGACGAGATTACGATGCGTGTTAACGTTCCTTTTTCGATAAAATGATTTTATTTTTTAAGCCTGTAATAAAACCTCATAATCATCTCACCCCAATCATCAAACACCTTGCACTTACCCTAAAATAATGTATAATTATGCTTTGATAATGCAACGGCACAAATTTAGCTCGGCGGGGCAAGCTTATAGCAATCATGCGGGAGTAGCACAATGGTGGTTCGACGCGGCCTGAATTAGGCGATGGGCCTTGCTCACCACCATCCCGAGCAAGGATGTCATTAAACTGTTTTTCGCGCCGAGGGATGGTAGTGCAGTAGCCTTCTCCCGCCACGATAGTTTATAGAGATGAGGCGGGACCCCGCCCCGGGTCTAAAAAGTAGCTCGGCGGGGCAAGCTTATAGCAATCATGCGGGAGTAGCACAATGGTAGTGCAGTAGCCTTCCAAGCTACCTACGACGGTTCGATCCCGTTCTCCCGCTCCATGGTTCGGCGCGCCCCGCCTGTAATAAGCGAGGGGCGGGGCTTGCTCACCATGTCCCGAGCAAGGCCATTAATAAAGGTGAGGCCGCGCCGAGGGACAATTATCAGTAACATACTCACATGCCAAAGCCTAAAAAAGAACCTCCGATACTACGGATCCTGACCGTCGACGACGAGATCGGCATCGATTCATTCTTCTACGATTTCTTCACGGCGCGTAATTATGAAGTCTTTACCGCATCGAGCGGCAAAGAGGCGCTGGAGATAGTGCGTAAAGAAAAGCCTGAGGTCGTGCTTCTTGATATCAACATGCGCGGCATGAACGGCATCGAGACATTAAAGAAGCTTAAAGAGATCGACAAAAAGCTCGTGGTCATCATGGTGACGGGCGTGAAGGACGATGCGGTCATGCGCGAGGCGCTTGCCGCGGGAGCAGCCGATTATATAACAAAGCCGCTCAGCCTGGAATACTTAGATAAAGTGGTATTCCTAAAATACGTTAACATGCAGATAAGAGACCTTGGTCAGATATGATTTCCAGGGACAAATACGAAATAACGGGAGGTTAATATGCCGAGCGCTACTATCGAAGCGATAAATCAAAGAGTCAAAAAGGAGAGCGTCTTTATTCAGCCGCTCATCCAGGAGATGGAAAAAGTTATCATCGGACAGAAATATCTTCTGGAGCGCCTGCTTGTCGGGCTTTTGGCCAACGGCCACATCCTGATAGAAGGCGTGCCGGGCCTGGCAAAGACGCTGGCGGTCAAGACGCTTGCGCAGGCCATCAAGACAAAATTCCAGCGCATCCAGTTTACGCCGGATCTCCTGCCGGCCGACCTCATCGGCACGCTCATCTATAATCCTAAAGACGGCGGATTCACTACAAAAAAAGGGCCGATTTTTTCCAATATTATACTGGCCGATGAAATCAATCGTGCGCCCGCAAAAGTCCAATCAGCCCTTCTCGAGGCAATGCAGGAACGCCAGGTCACCATAGGCGAGCATACCTATAAGCTCGATGAACCTTACCTTGTTCTTGCCACGCAGAACCCTATCGAGCACGAGGGGACATATCCGCTTCCCGAGGCTCAGGTAGACCGTTTCATGCTGAAGCTCGAGATTACATACCCGACCCGCGAAGAAGAGCACAGAATAATGAAACGCATGGCCGCGACCGATAAAAAGATCAATGTCATGCCGATCGTTTCACCTGATGATATTGTCCGGGCGCGCGGGGTGGTGGACGAAATATATATGGATGAGCGTATCGAGAAATATATCGTGGATATCGTATTCGCCACCCGTGAACCCAAAGCGTACCGGCTCGACGAGATAACTCCCCTGATACAGTATGGCGCCTCTCCGCGCGCGAGCATATTTCTATCCATAGCTGCGAAGGCTTACGCCTTCCTGCAGGGTCGCGGCTACGTCGTCCCTCAGGACGTCAAGACCATAGGTATGGATATCCTGCGTCACCGTGTTATAGTCAGCTACGAAGCAGAGGCTGAAAATAAGACATCGGAAGATATCATCAAGCGGATTTTTGAGGAAGTCAGAGTGCCGTAGAGTCAGTGTTACGATAATGACAAAGAAAATCCAAAATCCAAATATTACAAATACTACAAAATAAATCCAAAACCTAAAAATCCAAACGTGTTTTGGAATTTGATATTGGAATTTATTTTGTAGTATTGGGATTTTGACATTTGGATTTTTCCAGAGGGACTTATGCTATCTAAGGAGCTAATCGCCAAGATCCGCCGCATCGAGATAACCACCTCTAAGCTCGTCACCGACATGCTCGCGGGGCAGTATGAGAGCGTCTTCAAAGGCCGCGGCATCGAGTTTGATGAGGTTCGCGAGTACCAGCCCGGTGACGAGATCCGCTCCATCGACTGGAACGTCACTGCTCGCATGGGTACTCCTTTTATTAAGAAGTTTATCGAAGAGCGCCAGCTTACCGTAATACTCCTTCTCGATCTCTCGGGTTCGTCGCGGTTCGGGACATCGCTTCGTCTGAAGAATGAGCTTGCCGCCGAGATATGCTCGGTGCTCGCGTTCGCCGCCACCCAGAACAAGGACCGCGTAGGCCTCATCATATTTACAGATAAGGTCGAGAAGTTCATACCTCCTCGCAAGGGGCTACAGCACGTCCTTCGCGTTATACGCGAGTCCCTCTGTTTCAAGCCGGAAGGCGCAGGCACAGACCTTGCCGGAGCGCTCAGATATCTTGACGGTGTTACGGCCCGTCGCGCCGTCACATTTATCATATCCGATTTCTTCGCCCCGGATTTTAAACAACCCCTTACGATCGCGAGTAAACGCCATGATTGCATCGCTGTGACCATTACAGACCCGCGCGAACTCGAATTACCAAATACGGGAATGGTGGAGCTCTCCGACGCGGAGACCGGCGCTATATTTACGGTCGATACGGCAAGCCCGCGCGTGAGAGAGGAATATGCGACCAAGGCGCGAAATATGCGCGATGAGCGCTCATCTCTCTTCGGCTCGATAAAGCTGGACCATATCGACATAAAGACGGATAAGCCATATGTCGACGAGCTCGTAAAATTTTTCCGGATGCGCAAGCGGAGAATGTACGCATAATAAAAAATCCAAATGACAAAATCCAAATTAAAAATCAAAATAATGCCGATTATTGCGCTCATATTGATCGGGATCTGCACCTACGCGCATGCCAAGAATGCCGAGCCCGTGATGCGCGCGGATGTGACGAGGCGCGCCATTACGATAGGGGATCATACAATATATTCGATAACTGTCCGCGCGCCGAAGGGCCTCGGGATCCGATTACCGTCATTTGCTCCGAATAACAAGATCGGTATATTCGAAGTCAAGGATCATGGTGTAAGTGTAAAAAATGGCCTGTTCGGGATGAAGACGATTACCGGATGGTACGATCTGACCGCTTACTCAACCGGCAAAGTCGAAATACCTTCGGTAGGCGTGAAGTACGGGAGCGGCTCTGATAAAGAGCTGAAGACGGCCAAGACCGAGGCTATCAGTATCACCATTCAGAGCGTTTTACCGAAAAATACCACTATTAACGACATCAAGGATATCAAAGGGCCGCTATCATATTTTGAAATAAACTTCTTTCTGGTGATCGGCATCCTGGGCCTTATGGGGGTGTGCGCATTACTTATATATTTCAGGCGTAAAATGCAGCGCGGACCCGTTAAATTGCCACACGAAACTGCGCTCGAAGAGCTCGAGGCTATACGCGCATCGCTCTTACAGGCGGGGGACGTAAAAGCTTTCTATGTCCACATATCCGATTGTATCCGCTACTATATAGAGAGGTCATTCGCCGTAAAGGCGTCGGAGATGACTACAGAAGAGTTTCTTGATTCCCTCAAGACGTCTCCGGCGCTGACCATGGAGCAGAAAGACCTGCTAAAAATTTTCCTAAGCGCATGCGATCTGGTAAAATTCGCCAAATACAGCCCTACGGCGCAGGAGATAGAGCGCGTATTTGTCTCGGCGCAAAAATTTATCGAAGAGACCAGACCAAAAAAGGAAACATGAGTTATATCTTCCGCGATCCTGCGGTATTACTATTAGCATGCCTTCTTCCCATCATGTTGATCATGATGCTGAAGTGGAAGAGCCACGGCAGCGCCTTCGTATTTTCATCCCAGGAGCTGGTAAAGGATCTTAAACCCACCATCCGGATCAGGCTTAGAAAAACACCGGCATTATTACGCGCGCTTGCTATCGCTCTATTTATAGTAGCGCTCGCCAGGCCGCAGTCGGTTATGGAAGGGACCAAGACGGTCTCTGAAGGTGTAGACATAGTGCTCGTCCTCGACACATCCACCAGTATGCTCGCGGAGGATTTTACCATCGGCCGCGCCCGTATAAATCGCTACGATGTTGTAAAGGAGGTCGTGAAGGACTTCGTTAAAAAAAGAAAAGATGACAGGATAGCCATGGTGGCATTCGCCGGGAGGGCCTATACCGTCTGCCCTCTGACAACCGACTACCCTTGGCTGAATGAAAACCTCGACCGCGTCAAGGTAGGTATGATCGAAGACGCGACCGCTATCGGTTCAGCCGTAGCCTCCGCTGTAAGTCGCCTGCAGACGTCTAAGACCAAGAGCAAGATCATCATCTTATTGACGGATGGCGTAAATAACGCCGGCACGATCTCGCCCATAGTGGCTGCGGAGGCCGCTAAGGCGTTTAAGATAAAAATTTATACGGTAGGCGTAGGCTCAAAGGGTCTTGTCCCGTATCCGCTGAAAGACGAATTTGGCAGGACGGTATACCAGAACATTCCTATAGAGATAGACGAGGAAGTGCTTAAAAAGATCGCCGATGTTACCGGCGGCAAGTATTACCGCGCCACAGATACGGATAGCCTGCGCAAGATCTATGACGAGATCAACCATCTCGAAAAATCCAATATAGAGCACTTAGGCTATCGCGAGTACGGAGAGCTTTTTGAATTTTTTCTCATTCCGGGGCTTCTGTTTTTAGCATTAGAGATATTCTTGGCAAATACGTTGTTTTTAAAGATCCCATAAATTTTTAAGCTGATAGCTGAAAGCTGACTATGCAATTCGCGCGCGCAGATTATTTTCCGGTCATAGCAGTATCACTCGTGATATTGGCAGTATTTTATATGCTGGTTTTGCGAAGGCGCAAGATCCTGATGAGAAGGTTCGCCGACAAGAACCTTTTAGAGGGGATAGGACCTACCGTAAGCACGCGCCGCAAAGTCATAAAGATGCTCGTCATCTTTTTTGCCTCACTGCTTGCCCTGACGGCTCTTGCCCGGCCCCAATGGGGCTTTGAGTGGGAAGAGGTAAAGCATGTTGGTCTGGATATGTTGATAGCCGTAGACGCATCTAAGAGCATGCTGGCCAAGGATATGAAGCCTAATCGTCTCGAGCGCTCCAAATTTGCAATAAAAGACCTCGTTAAAAAACTAAACGGTGACCGTGTGGGGCTGGTGGCCTTTGCCGGCTCATCGTTCCTGCAATGCCCGCTGACTATTGATTACAACGGTTTGTTGCTCGCCCTTGATGACATGACGGTAGGCACTATTCCTCGCGGCGGTACGGCCATATCTTCGGCCATACGTGAGGCCTTCTCTATATTCCAGGGGCCCGACAAACAGTATAAGGTGCTCGTAATAATTACAGACGGAGAAGATCTGGAAGGGGACGTGCTTAAGGCCGTTCGCGAAGCGGCAGGCATAGGCATAAAGATCTACTGTGTGGGCGTAGGCACTCCGGAAGGCGAACTCATCCAGATAAGCGGCCATGGCGGCAGTTCCTTCCTGGAAGATAGCAGCGGCAATACGGTAAAAACAAGGCTGAATGAAGACCTTTTGAAACAGATAGCCCTATCAACCGGTGGTAGTTATATACGCGCCACGCAGGCAGATTTCGGACTTGTCCGGCTATATAACGAAAGCATATCAAAGCTCGAGAAGAGAGACATCGAATCAAAGATGCGCAAGATTTACCATGAACGGTACCAATACCTGCTGTCTTTAGCGGTTATTTTACTGTTCCTGGAACCGCTTATATCCGAAAGGAAGAGGGTTGCTGCATGAAGCGAGCCTTTTTCTTGTTCTTGCTTATGACTATGATATTTGCCGATAGGGCGTATCCTGCCCCGAAAGAGGATGTGAAGAAGGGGAACGCGCTATATGACAAGGGTGATTTTGCGGCCGCCGCGAAGGCATATGATAATGCCATCGGAAGGTCGCCGAATGACGGCATTCCGAATTTTAATTCCGGAGCGGCTCTTTACAAGAAAGACAGTTACGAGCGTGCGATAGACTCATTTAATAAGGCTATAGCATCCGGTAAGAATCGTATTATTGCCATGGCCGACTACAATATAGGTAACATATATTATAGAATGGGCAATAAAAGCGCTCTTAAGGACATAACGAAGGCCAAGGAGAAGTATGATATGGCCTTGAAATTCTATAAAAGATCCCTGGACCTGAACCCGGATGACCGTGATGCCAAGTTTAATTACGAATTTGTCTCAAACAAAATTCTGGAACAAAAAGAGCCGCAAGATAAGAAGGAAGACCAAAAGAAGGACGAGAAACAGAAGGACCAGAAAGATAAAAAAGATCAGAAAGACCAGGATAAGCAGGAGAACCAGGATAATAAACAAAATAATCAGGACCAGCAGAACAAAGATCAGCAGAACCAAAACCAGCAGAATCAAGACAAGCAGGATAATAAGAACGAAAAAAATGATCAGAATCAACAAGACGAGCAGAAGCAAAACCAGCCCGATCAGCAAAATCAGGAAAAGAACAAAGAGCCCGAGCAGAAAAATCAGGATGGGGACAAAGATAATAAAGAACAAAATAAGCCGCAAGAAAAAAATGGCCAGGGTGGCGGTGGCGATCAGCAGGATAAGGATAAGGACAAAGACAAATCCGAGCCCCAGAAACAGCCCGGCGGCGGAGGTCAGGAAGAGAAGAAGGACGAACAAAATAAGCCTAAGGACGAGGATAAGGGCGCTGACGGCCAGTCTGAGCAAGAGAAAAAGGATGAAGAGAAGTCCAAGGATCAGGGTGGAGCTGAAAATAAAGGGGAAAATAACGAAGAAAAAAAAGAAGAAAAGAAAGAAGAAAAGAAAGAAGAAAAAAAATCTGAAGGCGGACAAGGCGACCAGGAAAAAGATAAGGATAAAGGCAAGGAGAAAGGCGAGTCAAGCCAGGGCGATCAGAGCGAGGGAAATGAGCAAAAACCCGAAGGCGAGACTAAGGAAGAGCGTCCAGGCGCAGGTGAAGAGAAGAAAGAGGCCAAAGATAAAGGCGGCCTGGAATTTTATCAGGCACCTCAAAAGGAGCAGGAAGCCGGCGAGATGAGTGAGAAAGAGGCGAAGATGCTGCTTGAAGGTTATAAAGGCGAAGAGGCGACCGGCAGGGCTGTTAAGCTGCGTAAAGATCATATAGATGTATCGGAACCCGCAAAAGACTGGTAGTATGCGAAAGATATCTGCTTTACTCATAGTTACTTTGTGCTTGTGCGCGAGCGCATATCATGCGCTCGCCGCGGATATGAAGTTTCAGGCAAACCTTGACCGTAACGACATCACTATAGGCGAATCCACGCAGCTTGGTCTCACATTCTACGGTACACAAAGCATGCCGGCGCCGGATATCGGCGCCATAGACGGGCTGGACATTCATTACATCGGACCATCTACGATGATGACAGTTATTAATGGCCAGGTCTCGAGCTCGATAACACATATGTATTCTGTCCAGGCGCTGCGCCCGGGCAAATTCCAGCTCGGTCCATTTACCTTCCAGCATAAGAATGCCACCTATGTATCCAATACCACCTTTCTGGAGGTGACCTCGGAAAAGGTGGTGCAACAGTCGGCTCGAGCTCCGGCGGCCGTGGTGGAGAAGCTGAACCTCGGCGATAGAGTCTTCGTTACCCTGGAGGCAGACAAGCTGGCCGGCTATGTCAATGAGCTCATCCCAGTGACGGTTCGTCTATTCGTAAACCGTATGAATGTAAGCGATATCCAACTGCCGACTTTTGACCAGGAAGAATTTTCTAAAGTTGCCTTCAAGGAACCCAAGCAATATAGGCGGTCGATCGGAGGCGTCCTTTACGACATCCTGGAGTTCAAGACCAATATATTCGGCACAAAACCCGGTGACTATATGCTCGGCCCTGTAAAGCTCAAGTGTAACGTCATGGTCAGAAAGAACCTTCCGCGCGGCCCATCGGCCCGCGACGATTTTTTCGGCGATGAATTCGGCAGCAACCCATTTTACGATGATTTCTTCACACGGTATGAGCGCCATCCTGTTGAGCTTAAATCGCAGGATGTTAAGATCATCATACAGCCGCTTCCCGTTCAGGGAAGGCCTTTGGACTTCTCGGGCGCTATAGGTGATTATCAATTCATCGTAGATGCCAATCCTAAAAAAGTTAAAGTGGGAGACCCCATAACCCTGGATATGTCGATCAACGGTAAGGGGAACTTCAATACTGTCATAATTCCCAGGATAGAAAGCGCCGAAGGTTTTAAAGTATATGAACCGCAGATCAAGACCGGTGAGAATACTAAAGAGTTTAAACAGGTGCTGATACCGGAAACTGACAAGGTCACGCAGATCCCGGCGCTTACCTTCAACTACTTTAATCCGTACAGGAAAGAGTACAAGTCCATATCGCAGGGACCGATAGCTATCAACGTAGAAAAAGCAAAAGATGAAATGCCGGCACAGGTTATCGGACCGGTCTCGACCGCTGCGGAGCCGGTTCCCGAAAAGGATGAATTCTCCCGTGACATCATATATATAAAGGAATCCCCGGGGGCCTGGATCGAGAAAGGCAAGCGTATGTATAAGGCCAAAAGCCTTGCCGCCGGTTTCATACTGCCGTTTATTTTATTAAATATCCTCGCTGTAGTCCAGAAACGCCGTAATCGCATACGAAGCGACAGTGTATACGCCGGAAGGATAAATGCTTTCAAGCTGCAAAAGCGAGCCATACGCAATCTCCGCAGGCAATTAAGGACAGGGGACAGGAAAGCATTTTACGAACATCTATTCAAGACCATGCAGGATTATCTTGGAAACCGTCTCAATATTTCGCCGGCCGGAATAACCTACGCCGTTATTGAATCTGCGCTTTCGTCAAAAGAGCCGGATCTTGATATTATGAGGAAGATGGCCTGCCTGTTCGACGAATGCGATCGTGCGAAATTCGCCGAGACACCTACCAGCGATATGAAGGTAGAAGATGACCTGAAAGAGCTGAAAGAGATCATCGACTATTTTGAACGGAAAAAAATATGAAAATAATAAGAACCGTAGGGTCAATTTTCATCGTCATCTTCTTCATCACGATCTTTGCCATATGCGGCCTTTGCGAGCCCCCAAAGGCGAATGATCCGAACCAGCTCTTCTATCAGGGCAATACTTATTATCAGGCACGTAACTTCACGGATGCCCTGTTGGCGTATGATAAGATCCTCGATCTTAAGCTCGAAAGCGGCAACCTCTACTATAATATAGGTAACAGCTTCTTTAAAACGAACAAGCTTGGTTATGCGATTCTATTTTATGAGCGCGCAAGGGATCTCATGCCGTATGACAGCGATCTGAGGTCGAATCTTGTATTTGCCCGGTCTATGGCAAATGAGCCTTCCTTCGAGGATGCCGCAGGTAACTCTATAGTCAGGATCCTTAAATGGCCATACCGGGATTACAACCTTAAGACGCTGACACTCATCACGCTCGCGTTTTATATTGCCATGGTCCTTCTCGTTGCTCTCAATATCATGAATCCGATGATAGCAAAAAGGATACGCTTTTTTATCTTTGTCGTCATTATTATCGGGACATACACCCTCGGCATTTTTGGTATGCGTTATTACGGCCAGGTGATACAGAAGCACGGGATCGTTCTGATAAAAAATGTCGAGTGCAAATATGAGCCGATAGATAAGTCGACGACCTTTTACAAATTACAGGAAGGCGCCGAGGTTTTGATACTGTCCACCAGGGATGGCTGGAGGCGGGTACTGCGCGCGGACGGTAAAATAGGGTGGGTCAAAAAAGAAGTGGTAGAGATAATATAATAGTGATGCCCTGCCGGTTAAAATATTAAAATAAAACTTGACATAAATTTAACTTTTGCTATAATTAAACAGCTTATTCAATCTGCAACTGAATTAAAAAAACAATAAATCCGACGAGTTTGAAAGCAAATAACTCCGAGATGGAGTTTTTTGTCTTTTTTGTTATATGGAATTTGATAAGCGTAATAATGCATGATGACAGCCGCTAACGCTATGTCGAGCTAAAAGCGGCTGCAGTAGCTCAGCTGGTAGAGCACATCCTTGGTAAGGATGAGGTCATCGGTTCAAGCCCGATCTGCAGCTCCATCCGCTTTTGAAAAGCAAAAATCGGAGGCTATTATGGCAAAAGAAGCGTTTGTAAGATCCAAGCCGCATGTAAACGTCGGGACCATCGGTCATATCGACCACGGCAAGACGACGCTCACGGCATCGATCCTCGCGGTCCTCTCGAAGAAGGGGAAGGCGCAGATGAAGAGCTATGCCGATATCGCCAAAGGCGGTACCGTCAGAGACGAGACCAAGACCGTCACGATCGCAGTTGCCCATGTCGAATATGAGACCGATAAGCGCCATTACGCCCACATAGATTGCCCGGGCCATGCCGACTATATCAAAAACATGATCACCGGCGCCGCCCAGATGGATGGCGCCATACTGGTGGTATCCGCAGTGGATGGTCCTATGCCCCAGACCAGGGAGCATATCCTCCTTGCGCGCCAGGTCAACGTTCCCTCTATCGTCGTATTCTTAAACAAGGTAGACCTCGTAGAGGATAAAGAACTGGTAGATCTCGTAGAGCTCGAAGTACGAGAGCTCCTCACCAAGTATAAATTCCCCGGAGATAAGACACCCATCGTACGCGGCAGCTCGCTAAGGGCCCTCAACTCGCCGGATAACGAAGAAGCCGCCAAGTGCATATTCGAACTCATGGAAGCGGTCGACACCTTCATCCCGACGCCTGTCAGAGATATCGATAAACCGTTCCTGATGCCCATAGAAGACGTATTCTCGATCACCGGGCGAGGCACCGTAGGCACCGGCAGGGTAGAGCGCGGCCAGATAAAGATCGGCGAGGAAATAGAGATAGTCGGCATCAAGCCCACTAAAAAGTCTATCGTAACCGGAGTGGAGATGTTCAGAAAGCTTCTCGATTCGGGTCAGGCCGGCGATAACATAGGCGTTCTCTTAAGAGGCGTTGAAAAGACCGACATCGAGCGCGGGCAGGTCCTGGCAAAGCCCGGGTCGATCAACCCGCATACGAAGTTCAAATCGGAAGTCTACATATTGAGCAAAGAAGAAGGCGGCCGCCACACACCATTTTTTAAAGGCTACCGCCCGCAGTTCTATTTCAGGACCACTGACGTTACCGGAGTGGTGACCCTCCCCGCAGGAGTAGAGATGGTCATGCCCGGCGATAACGTCACATTCGAAGTTCAGCTCATAATGCCGATAGCCATGGAAAAGGAGCTGCGCTTCGCCATCCGCGAAGGCGGCCATACCGTAGGCGCCGGTGTTGTAACAGAGATACTAGAGTAAACAATGGCGCCACAAGAACAGATAACATTCGAATGCCCGGTCTGCAAGAACCGTAATTACTATTCCACAAAGAATAAAAAGCAAAACCCCGAAAAATTGAATAGAAAAAAATTCTGCAATACATGCAGAAAGCACACATTGCATAAGGAGATAAAGTAAGGTAATGGTGTCTGCGATGAGCAGGCAATTAAAATAAAAAGCTATTAAGCCTTCCCGATCCTGTCAGATAAAGCAAAGCGCTGTAGAATTCGGAGGCCAGTAGCTCTAATTGGTAGAGCAGCGGTCTCCAAAGCCGCGTGTTGGGGGTTCGAGTCCCTCCTGGCCTGCCATACTTCGACATCCCGAATATAGCATGGGGCTAAAACGTTTAAGCCTGGATGACTCCAGGCTTGGGTAAATATTTGTCATCGGAGAGAGAAGATGGGAAATAAAGTAACAAATTTCTTCAAAGAAATACAGCTCGAGATGTCTAAGGTCGCATGGCCCACACGCCAGGAGCTTATCGGCTCGACCGCAGTGGTTCTGGTATCGCTGGCGATCCTTTCGGTGTTTATAGGTATATGCGATGTGGTGCTTTCCACCGTAGTCAATATTGTAATGTCGCGTCTTTAGAAAGATAAAAGATCATAATGGCAAAACAATGGTACGTTGTACATACACAGACAGGTTATGAGGATAGGGTCAGAACCCTCCTGGAGGGTAAAATTAAGGCCGGCCTGATCAAGGACAACATCTCCCAGATATTAGTACCGAAGGAGCAGGTCTCTGAGATAAAGGCCGGCAAAAAGACGATATCACAGAGAAAATTTTTTCCGGGCTATATCCTTATTGAGATGGAGCTGTCTGATAACAGCTGGTACTTTATTAAGAGCATCCCCGGCGTAACCGGTTTCGTAGGAGCGGGCGCCAAGCCTCTGCCTCTCAGGGATGATGAGATCGGCGCCATACTGAAACAAACGCAGGAAGCGAAGGAAAAACCGACGCCCAAGGTACTTTTTGAGAAAGGCGAAAACGTTCGCGTAATCGACGGTCCGTTCATGAATTTCACCGGCACAATCGAAGACACGAATCCCGCGAAAGGCAAAATAAAGGTCATGATACTGATCTTCGGTCGCGCGACGCCTGTTGAACTGGAAATCTGGCAAGTGGAAAAAATGTAGAGAGAGAACTATGGCAAAAAAAGTCAAAGCAATCATAAAGTTATACTGTACCGCGGGAAGCGCTAATCCTGCCCCGCCGGTCGGTCCTGCCCTGGGCCAGCATGGTTTGAACATTATGGAGTTCTGTAAGCAATTTAATGCGAAAACTCAAGGTCAGGACGGATTGACACTGCCGGTAATCATAACGGCATATGAAGACAGAAGCTTTACCTTTATCATTAAGAGTCCACCGTGTTCCACGCTCCTAAAGAGGGCATGCGGCATAGCCAAGGCCAGCGGTACCCCAAATAAGGAAAAGGTGGGCAAGGTGAACATGGATCAGTTGAAGGAAATCGCAAATCTGAAGATGAAAGACCTTAATACCGATAATATGACGAAGGCCATAGAGATAATAAAGGGCACTGCGCGTAGTATGGGTATAGAGGTTGAAGGATAGACAAGATGAAAAAGATGACGAAGAGAATAAAGGTGACAGAGACCCTGTTTGATAAGACCAAGACCTACAAGCTTAAAGACGCGATAGCTATATTAAAGAAGATGCCCAAGCTGAAATTCGACGAAACCGTCGAAGTATCCGCCATGCTTAACGTGGATCCCAAGCAGTCGCAGAATGCCTCCATCCGCGGCACTGTGGCTCTTCCGCATGGTACAGGCAGAAAAGTCCGCGTCGTAGTATTCTGTAAAGGCGAAGAGGAGAAAAAAGCCAGGGAGGCTGGGGCTGAATTTGTAGGCTCCGACGATCTCATAGCCAAGATCACGGGCGGGTGGTCAGATTTCGATGTCGCCGTGGCGACGCCCGACATGATGAAAGATCTCGCGAAGCTCGGCAAGATCCTGGGGCCCCGCGGGCTTATGCCGAACCCTAAATCCGGCACTGTGACCACAGATACCGCAAAGACCGTTAAAGAGGTGAAAGCGGGTAAGATAGAGTTCAAGATGGATAAGCAGGCCGGGGTGCACGCACCGGTGGGAAAGATATCATTCACCGAGAGCGCGTTATGCGATAATACGACAGCTCTTATTGATGCGATAATGGGCGCACATGCGCCGGGTGTCCACGCTCAGCACGTAAAGACGCTGTATATATCTACCACTATGGGGCCGGGCTTAAAACTGGACCTGGCTGAATTCAGGAAAGAATAATACTATGGCCAAAAAAGAAAAATTAGCGCGGTTGTGCAAAGAGAAGATGATAGATGAAATCGTCTCCGATATAAGAGAGAGGCCCAACTTTATAATAACCAGCTATATGGGTTCATCCGTGTCGGATCTCGAGCATTTGAGGCGCAACCTCAAGAAATTATCATCATCATACTTTGTCGTGAAGAATTCCGTCCTCAAGATCGTGTTTGATAAGCTTGACCTTAAGGATGAGATCGCAAAGATCGATAGCGGCATGGGGATATCATTAAGCGGCGACGATATAGTATCGACCTGCAAGGTTCTGGCGACATTTGCGAAAGATCATGATAAGTTCAAGATTAAAGGCGGCATAATAGACGGTAAGAGCATGCCGCAGGAAAAAGTGAAGCAGCTCGCAGCTCTGCCATCCAGGAATGTGCTCCTGACTCAGATGGTCGTGACCATGAAATCCCCGATAACAGGTCTCGTTATGACCTTAAGCGGCATATTGCGTAAATTTGTCGTAGTGGTAGATGCCATCAGGGCAAAACAGGGCGCGGCAAATGCGGCGCCGGAACAAAAAGCGTAAAAATTCAATAAGAAGGAGCGAAAGACATGGAAACAAAAGAAGCGAAGGTAGAGATGACGGATAAGATGAAGTCCATCATGGACAGCATCGAGAAGATGACGGTGATGGAGCTCGCGGATCTCGTGAAGGTCCTCGAGGACAAGTTCGGTGTTTCTGCGGCAGCAGCGGTCGGCGTCGCGGCGGCACCGGCAGCCGCAGCAGGCGGAGCGCCGGTAGCCGAAGAGAAGTCCACATTCACGGTCGTTCTTGTAAGCGCCGGAGCCACCAAGATCCAGGTTATTAAAGAGCTTCGTACGCTGACAAGCCTGGGCTTAAAGGAAGCCAAGGACCTTGTCGACGGCGCGCCAAAGACTGTAAAGGAAGGCGCTACGAAGGAAGAGGCCGATAAGATTAAAAAGACGCTCGAGGCCGCGGGCGCGAAGATCGAACTAAAGTAGCGCTAACCCAAGAAG